>Ga0209645_1000594_pt1 | contig 18591 bp, 19 predicted proteins | sample ETNvirenome_6_30_FD_184070 | JGI IMG/M metagenome (GOLD analysis project Ga0209645, IMG submission 184070) | Marine viral communities from the Pacific Ocean - ETNP_6_30 (SPAdes) (version 2) | ecosystem: Environmental > Aquatic > Marine > Oceanic | place: Pacific Ocean | collected 2013-06-19
GGGGGGGGGGGGGAGAGAATCGGGCCGGATCGGGCCGGCCGGATTTGGCGAGGGCGCCGCAGCTGCGGGGGGTTGGTCACCGCGTGGCGTTTGTCCTGGCCTAGACAAATCGGGCCGCGGCTGGACGTGGGGCCAAATCGGGCCGATACTGATGGTGGCCAATGGTGGCCCAAGGAGTTGAAACGATGAACTACTTACAAGGATTCAATTGGCGCCGGATCGCGGCGATGGTGGCCCGGCTGAAAGCATGGGCGGACAGCGAAGAGCCGGCGACATCAATAACGGCCGACGATGCTTTCACCACGGCGGCCATGTTGGAAGAGACCGGCGAAGCGTTGGCGGATCTGATTCGTGCCAATGATGACCGCGACCAGATCCGGGCCGATCTGCTGGCTGAGCGTTGGCGCCCGGTCGTTTGCGAAGAGTACGCAGGCGAACCAACCGAGCCGCCAGTTGTCGCCGGCGGCTACATGCACGACACCACCAAGCACTGGCCGGGGGGTGAAGCGTGAGCGAGTCCAAGACCCAGACCATCAAGATGATTCCCGACAATGTCCACGCTGCCCGGCTGGCCTTGTTTCTTGCGGCTCGGGGAGTCAATGGCGACGGCTTCCAATCGCTGGTCGATGAAGTGGAGCGGATCGGCCGGCTGGCTGATGCCATGGCTGCGATCGTGCAAGCCGTAGCCGATTCGGCCGAGACCGAGAACCCAACGCCGGCCGGACGTGACGCGCGGCAGGCACTGCTTTGGGCCGCGGGAAAGACGCGGTACACCATGGGCGTGGGCGTAGGCCTGCGACGTGCGGCCGAGATCATGGAGGGAGCAGCAAGCGAGGCCTAGAAGCCCAGCACAATCCGACACGCGATCAGCCCCGGCCATGTGCCGGGGTTGTTTGTTGCCATGCTCTCCCTTGTGTGCGGGGGTGTGGACATCGGGGGAGATCGGCGGCCGGAGATCTGCAGAGAGCGCCGCAGCTGCAGCCACTCGGTGAACGCTGGTCAGTTGTCCCGGCCCAGTCTTCTGGTGCCGGCGGCCGACGAGATCGATCCGCTGGCCCGGCCGGATCTGCCCGGCCAACAGTTGTCGCGGTAGCGTTGACGCACAGCCAAAAAGGTGGCGACGTGCTGCAGATTATGGGGGTGCCCCCCCCGCACAGCCTGCATTTGTGGCGACATGTTCCCCATCCGTGATCCAGCCGATTCTGAGTTACCGACTATACTGCGGCCATGACTGACAAACAGGACGGCCATCCCAACTTGGTCAAGTATCCCAAGGGTCACACCCCAGTTCGGGCTGTGTCTCACCCCCGTGGCAGGCAAAGCGTCACGGTCGAGCTCAATGACTTGCTGCATATCCAGACAGATGGGACTCCCCGCTACACAGTCGCACAGTTAGAGGAGGTGGTCAAAGATGCGTCACAGCCACCTGCTCGTATTTTGGCGGCGCGGCGTGTGCTATCAGCGTGTCGTGACGGTCGCCGTTATGTCAAGGACAAGCATGGCAACGTGTTTGAGGCTGGCAGTGACCCAGAGCCGGGTCGCGACTTTGACCGTATAGTGGATCGCATGGAGGGCAAGCCTCTTGCTCGCGTTGAGCATGACACGGGTCCGAATCGGAACGCAGAACAGATCAAAGCTGAATTGTTGCGATTGGTTTCTGCAAACCCACAATTGCTTGGTATCCTCCAGATGAAAGCATTGGAGAACGATGAAAGACGAACAGATTCAGGAAATGATTCAACAGCAGATTGTTGATTGCAACCCACGTGCGTTGTTCGCAGATGGGTTTGAGGGTTGTCTGCTCGGTTGCACCAGCATCCGTGGTCGCACTGTCGCCGTGTACTCCCGGTCGATGTGCATCAAAAAGCTGATGAAGGATGGCATGGACTTTGAGGAGGCTGTAGAATACTTTGACTTCAACGTAGAATCCGCGTATGTAGGGCCGAATACGCCGGTGTTCTTAGACTTATCGGTCCTCTCTGAAGGAAGTTTCTAATGCCTGGACATTACGGTGGCGCCATGGGTGGCGGCAAGAAAAAGAAGATGATGAAGAAGGCTGGTGCCTTTGGTCAGACCCCCTTTGGCAAAAAGGTGATGGCTAAGAAGAAGAAAAAAGTAGCCAAGAAGAAGAAGTAATGGCTAAGAAAAAAGCTGGCGATGCATGTACAAAGAAGGTCAAGGCCCGTTACAAGGTCTGGCCTTCTGCGTACGCATCGGGCGCTTTGGTGAAATGCCGCAAGGTTGGTGCAGCCAACTGGGGCAAGGGCGGCAAGAAAAAGCGTAAGAAGTAATGGCGAAGAAGTCCGCGACATCTGGTGGCCTACGCAAGTGGTTCTCCCAAAACAAAGGCAAGGGTTGGATTGATTGCAAGACAGGAAAACCATGCGGTCGGAGCGGACCTAAGGACAAGCGAAAGGGCTATCCTGCTTGTCGCCCTACTCGAAGTGCTTGCACAGCTGCCGCTAAGCGAAAGACTGGCCCTGCTCGAATATCTTGGAAAAAGAAGGGCAAGAAAAAGTAATGGCGAAAAAGGGATCAATGAAGGGGATGTCGGTTAGGAGCGGCCACAAGCGGCCGACCTCCAAAGGTGCCGGCATGACCAAGAAAGGGGTGGCGGCCTATCGCCGCAAGAACCCCGGCTCAAAGCTCCGTACAGCCGTCACAGAGAAAAACCCATCCAAGGGTCGGGCGAAGCGTCGTAAGAGCTACTGCAGCCGCTCAGCGGGCCAGATGAAGATGCATGGCATCAGCTGCAGCAAGACCCCTAAGAAGCGAATCTGTGCAGCCCGCAGGAGATGGCGATGCTAAGGTTTTTGCGGACCCTGTTGGGTAGCTGCTGGAGAGGCTAATGTCTTGCCCAGCATGCGAGAAGAGACAGGCTCAGGAGCAGCGTCAGCTATCTGACTGTGAAAGCCGTTGCAAAGAGATCAACGCCAAGAACCAGAAGCTGACCATAGCTCTGGCTGTGATGACAACTCTGGTTGGCAAGGAGTCCTTGGATTTTGCTTTGGGGCTGTCATCCACGCTTGACCAGATATCCTCACGTCAAGTGGATTCTGAGCCAGTAGAGCTGGCCTCTGCTCCGTCTGCAGTACCCAGTAATGGCCGAAAATACGACTACAGTGAGCCTTCACTGCTGGATGTGTCACTGTTGGCCAGCCTTCCACCATTGACCCCAAGTATTCGTGAGAACGACCAGTGGTTTGTCACGGACGATGACATATGGAGCGATTACTCCGGTATGACATATCTCCCAGAAACGGGTGGTTTGGCTTTGGGGCTGTTACTATTGGCTAAACCCAATAGGAAACGATAATGCTTCTAAGCCTTCTACTGTGCATGGGCAGTGGCCCACCGACTGACCCAGATGCTGTCGCCATGTGGATCGACGATCTTGGCCGGCTAACACCTTTCGGCCGTACGTTTGATGTCTACATCCAAACTGGTTTTGATCCTGACTTCTCCTACCCCAATGGCGACCCACGTCGCCCATACATGATTGGCTGCACCCGTGGCAACGAGTCGCCTGCTCGTTCGTTTACTTGGATGATCGAGGGTGAGGTGTTCAAGAATCACCGGCCTGACAGCGTCTACCCGTGGCTAGAGAACTGCCAAGAGTGCATTGACTATTGGAACCAAGACACTGGGATTCTGTGTCCTGGCGCAGGCGAGTATTGGGAATGCATCCAAGCCAACCCCTACCAGCGTTGGATGTATTTGGGTATGAACTTCACACCCATCAACTGGGAGTTCCAAGGCCCGCAGGGATGCTGCCCGCGAACCGGCGATCTTGTTGACCTTGAGTACGCATGGTGCGACTCATGGATTCTGCATGGGCCGTTGGGTAAGAAGTACGGCAATCAAAGTCAGTATCGCTATCCGATGGTGCAACAGCAGCATAAGGATCTCATTACCCCACACCCAACACTGAACAGGGTTATCAAGTACTGGGAGCCTTTCCCTGTGGGTGAGATTCCGAACGAGAGGTGCTGCTCGGCCCCGTCACAGAATGACTACGGCGACTTGATCCGATGGGACGCTGACACTGACTGGATGAGTGAGAAGTGGCCCGGTTCGTTTCACATCGCTCGCTTCACTGGTCCCGATAGGTTCGCGTCTTCTGGCGTTGTTCGCTTTGCATGTGGCAATGACCACCCCTGTGAGCCGTCGCCATACCAAGTCATCTACGAAGCGGACAACTCCTGTCCGTCAGACCTCAACGAGGACGGAATAGTTGGCTTCGAGGACATTTTGCAGGTACTATCAGATGTGGCTGGTTACAAGTATCATTACCAGACCAATAATGGCTTCAATGCCATTCTTAAAGTCCTTTCAGAATGGGGTCAATGCGATGCATAAAAAAGGTGGCAAATGCGGCTGCAAACACGGCAAGCGTGGTGGAAAGAAAAGCGGTAAGAAGAAATGACTAAATCAACACCTAGTTTTATTAGCAGTAAAGGCACTAAGACTGCAACATCGCAGACTCGTACATCTGCAACAGGTAGTGATGGCAAAGCAAACGCAGTGATCTTCTGCACGTCAGGAAAGACCACTCTGTCTAGCTTTGCAGTTGGGGATGAACTTGTGCTTTGCGAGCTGCCGGCTTACGCAATCCTTAGTAGCATCAGAATCCACCACGCAGCTTTGGGCTCATCAACCACCATGCAGGTTGGAGATATCAGTGATGACGATCGGTATATCACTGCAACGTCAACAAGTAGCACTGGTGTGTTGGCCTACGGTGACGCCTACAACTCTGAATTCAACTTTGACATCGAGACTGTGCAGTCAGATGGCAACCAGCAAATTATTATGAAAGGCGCTGGTGCCACTGCTAATGGTGTAGTTGCATGGCAGGTTTTGTACCACGGCGGCATGCCTTCTGTGCGTCAGCTCTGATACAGAACTTCAACAGATCGAATTGACACTTTAGGTATGGTGATGACGTAGTCATACGTCTTGAGCTCTTGTTTCCATGCGCCTGCGACACTTACGGAATCCTTGGTTTTTTTGACCAAATACCCTACCTGAATGATGTCTTGAACCCCAGGAATATCCTGCTGTTCGATCTCTGAGTTGGGCTGCGGTTCGCAGCTGTCAACCCAATGCACCATCACAATGTCCATTAGCTTTGCAGATGCCACGTTTCCGCTTCCCATTCCTTGCCAGATGAACGGGGCACACGGATCTTCGTGTTCACTTCCCCTACAACACACGCTACTCCCCACTGACTGACATCCTTTCGCTGCATGTATCGAGGCTGCTGGTCTCCCAGTCCAACGCTTCCTGCGTTCGCATAGAACCATGGCAGCAGGACTTTGGTTCCTGCTTTGCACTGGGTGATGGGGGTGGGTCGATGGGTGTGTCCTCTGATGGCCAAGCGCCATGGGTGGCCGCCCAGTGCGTAAGCCATCTGCAATCCTTCTGTGTTGTCAGAATTAACTCCACAATCGAACCCGTGGTAGAAGAATACTTGCCCGAGCGAGTAAACTCCCTTAGCGGATTTGACGTAGGGGATTTGTTTCCACTTTTGGAATTCTCCTCCAAAGGCTGCCGAGTTGTTCCAGTCTGCAAGAGAGCGAAGCTGTTTCGGAATGCGGCGAGGATCTTTCGCACGAAGGTTGTCATCATGGTTGCCATGTATCCATACATATTCTGCATCGCCTGCGTATTGGCGAACAGTCCGCAGATAGTCATGTGCAAAGGCAAACTCATCTACTAGATCGTGGCTGGTCTCATCCGGGTGGACTGAGGCAGCGGCTGCATCGAGGAGATCGCCCAGACAAATAACATGCGTGGGCCTGTGTTCTTCGATTGAATGGAGTAGAAACTCTTTGCCGGCCTCACTTGCGTGAGGCGCATGCACACAACTAAATGCTAGAAACTTCGCATTCACCACTTATTACCGCGGGACTTCAGCCAGTTCCATGCGGCTGGGCCGGTTGCTGCTCCGAAGATGTACGCGAGAATAACTGCGGTAACCGAAATAGAGAACGAAGTGAGAAGCATTTGTGTTCCTTGAAGAGTTTCAGAAAAGATAGAACGAGAGTCATCGACGCGAGGATCCCTGCCGTGATGGCTATCGGCAATATTACCACGTTCATGTAAACTTGGATCGCCCACGTGCCAACTACTAGGAGAATTCCTATTACTAGAGGGATTTGACCCCTCATCGGCAGCCCCAGAGATCTGGTTGCCGTCATGATCAAAATACCGCCGATTACTGAGATGCCCCCTGCCCACGTCAGAGGGCTCAACGTGGGGTCTTGGGGGGTCTCCAGCGGCGGAACCCATCCCGGTGGAAGAGCTCGGTTAGATGCGCAACTTAGGAGCGCGAGGCTTCCAAGTGCGACAATCGCGTCTCGTGGTCGCATAGTCTACGCTCCATCTTGTCAACCGACTGTTCCAGACGATTCACAGAGGCGGTAAGGGTGGTTACTGCAGCAGTGATCTTTGCGACCGACCAGACGGCGCCCGCTACAAGAACGAACACGTTCATGATGGGCATCATCTCAGCAAAGGTCATCAGATTACCTTGGCAAGAATGTGAACAGCAGCAGGGCCAGCTGCAGCAGTCTTGACTCCAACAAGAATCTCGTTGTTGCCGTCAAGATCAAAGGTGTTTGCATCTGGATCTGCAAGCGTATATTCATACGTGCCGTCATTGGTATCAGAAGCAGAGTCAGCCAACGTCAACTCAAGGGCACCAGCCTTGTTGTACAAGCTAGTCCATGCGCCCGTCATATCGTTCGGATTGCCCTTTTGCACTGATCGGCCAAACACCTGAATGATTGGGTCTGTGCTCATGGATGCCCCAGATGTGTATCGTGCGATGATACGGACGCTAGTCCCGAAAGCACACCGCAAAATGTGGTAGTTACTGTTCGTGATAGTGCTGTTTGGGTTGGTAATGAACGTCCCGCTGTTACCGCCTGCAGTAGCATCGTCGATTACTTGATTCCAGAACGATGCGATCTGCATCGGCTGCGAGAGACGATCATGATCGAGCTGAGGGCTGCCCGCCCCAAGTGTGTTTCCAAGTGCCATTAAAAGTCCTCAAGGGCGTAAGAATAAAAGGTTTGAACTGCTGTTTGCCCTTTTAGCATAGCAACAGATGACAAGATTTCCATAACTAACGACTTCCGGCCCTCCTCGAAAGCCTGATAGCGTGGATCTTCACGAAATTGAAAGTGGAACACATCTTCACGGTTCAGCATGTCTTTGACAACTTGCTGACCCAGCTCGGTAGAAAAAAGCTGTCCCAATCGTCGTGACGGAGTGTCAGTTTCGATTGGTGATTTGGTTTCATGTTCAGACACCGATGCCTGCCTCTCTTGCGATATTTACCGCTTCTGCAGATTGCTGTGCTGCCGACGCTCTTGTGTTGGCAACTTCGGCCTGCTGCTGCTGTTGAGCAAGATCAGACTGGGCCTTCTGCATCTTAGCGACTTCTTCGCGTGTTCGCAGATAGGTTGGATCTACGCCAGACATATAGAAAATGTCTCGGAATGCCTCATCAGCGTTGATATTCATCATGACTGCTGGGTTGGTATTGATCAGTGGGCCTGCAGTTTGCACGGCCTGCAGGAAGGCCTGGGCGCTTGCAGCCTTCTTAGAAGTTGCCATGGGCGATCGATACTCAGGAGCGTACTCCACGCCTTTCATGGCCTCTGGCATAGGGGGGAGCAGGTTGTTGTCAGACATCACTTCGTAGGTCGTACGGATCAACGGGTCCAAAAACTCGCTGTAGAGCCGAGCCAAGATGGGGGCTGCGGCCATGAGACCTTCTTGACGCCGTTGGATGATCTCCGTTGCGGTCATTCGGTCGTTATCAGGAAGCTTCAGCTTGTCCAAGAAGAAGGCCTTCTCGATCCTTGCTTCCTGTCTTTGCAACAGATTCTCTCCCATCATTGGGTTTGCCCCAGAGGTCAGGGGCCGAATCATGTCTTTTGTGCCCTGCCGCGTGTAAATGATGGAACCCGGGGATGTCCTGATTGGCCCCTCAATGCCGTTTGCCGGTACTGTGATAGGTGGCCTAATAGCGAGCTCTGTAGCCTCCATGACGGACCTTGAGAGCGCGTTGGCTACCTTGATGCCCGGAAGGATGGACATGGCTGGAGAGCGGCCGTAGGTCTCTTCTGGAGCCTTGGAGTACCGCGGTACCAAAAACGGCATCCGGCGGTATCCACCTTTGCTCACCATGTGCTTGTTGTTCACGTCGATGTACATCGAGGCGTACTTCATGTTGGTGTGATCCAACTTGAAGATGTCGCGGTGGTAGCGTCGGATGATTACGTGGACAAACTCAAGATCCGATTCTTCATCGATGTTTGAAGTTTGAACCGAATCTCCCTGCTCTTTGATTTCATCAAGGACATCAGGATGCAGGCTGTCACCAAAGGTGCGATATGCCTCGCGTAGATTCATTTTGAACGAGCGGTAGCATTCGCTGATGTCACCATTCTCATCCTCGACGATGTAGAAATCAGCAAGGCGTCGTGCTTGGAAGACCGGGCCCGAAGGAGTATTTCTGACAAAGATCACGCCAGTGCCAAACGTCACGAGATCTAGATACAGCTCGTGAGTAGCAACTGAGAACCTGCTGCGGTTGGAGTCGAAGTGATCCATCATCAAGCGGCTTACCTCGTCGAGGTATCGCATGACGCTTTCACGCTTAGCATGGATCGGGTTAGTAGGTTGCAGGTTGAACCACTTAGTGCTGGTGTTTGTCAGCAGGCCAGAAAGAGCAGCAGCAAGGCTTTCAGCAGCTTGCGGTGCAACATCACTGAAGATCTTAGTCCGCCGTTTGGACCCTTGCGTGAACGAGGTTTCAAACTGACGAGTAGGCAAGACGTAGTCGGCAACCTCCTGCCAGTGGTGGTGCCAGTTTGCTCTTACAGCTTTTGCCTGATCATATTTAGATAGGAGCTCAGTAACTTCCAACTGCTTGCCCTTCAAAACCTTGGGTCAAGAGCGTTGCCTGCATGCCGCCCTTCATGGCTTCTTCACGTGATTGCAGTCGGCCTTGTTGGCTTTGTGCTCGCAACTGTTCTGGAGACAAACCCTCCGGCTTTTTTGCAGTTGCCGGGTCTGGAATATCAACGATTCCTAAGACATCGTCAACTAGCCATTCAAACGCATCACTAAACCAACCCATTAGGAGTTCTCCAAAATATCAAACGGATCGTAATCCGTATTATCGGCGTATTCTTGAAAGTACGACTCGGAATCCGCTTCGCACAGAGCATATCGTAACATCATCACGGCGTATCTGGTAGCAGATTCGATATCGTCACGTTCAGCCACGATTTTACCGTTTTTGCGGTGCAGCATACGTTTCTCATCGAACCACTGCTCCAGATGCGAAAAGACCTTGAATCTGCCGGTTCGCATACGCTCAAGAATGTCCATTGTGATCGGCTCACGTGCCTGACCCCCACCTTTTTCATCATCGTAGCGGGCAGAAACAGGCAGCATGTTTGCCCCGTGATCCTCATATTGATCTTTTAGAGCCTGACCGCCCCCTTTGTCACGGATCATGCCGTCATGCGGCCACGCCACTGGGATCCAGTCTCCCCTTTGCTGGATAGCAGTAGCGTGGTACGTGGCTGTCTCATTAGACTTTTTGTAGCAGTCTGTGACATAGATGATGTCTGAGTCAGGATCGTATGCGATCCATGCAGCCGCGGCTGGGTGGTCGATGCCGAAGTCGATTCCGCAAATGCGGCGGAAGTAGTTTGGGATTTGAAACGGGCTGCAGCTTATCTCTTCGTCTGGGACGCTGTAGACGCCACCAGAACCCATCAAGGGCACGCCGGCAGCTCTCGTGTCTCTTTCGTGCTCTGGATATGACATCAAGAGTCGTTTCCGCTCTTGCTCGTTCAAGTGAGGTGAGTTGTCCCATGTAGCTGTTGCGTAGTGAATGCCATCTCCGCCATCAAGAAAATGTCGAACGATGTCAGACATGCCAAAAAGTGGCGTCCGGGTGAACAAGACCATGCCTTTTTTGTCAAGGACACGAGTCTGGCATTCAGTAAAAATAGCGTGATCAGTGGGTTCTTCGTCAAGCCACACCCCATGCCGGCTCACACCCTGAAACTTGACATTGCCCTGTTCGTAAGACTTGAATGCCAGCTCGCTAATGCCGCCAGTCACGTGCTCAACTTTTACAGTATCAATGACGTTTTGCACCCCACACTGACGAAAGTCAACATTCTTGATGCATCGAGCAGGTATCCAACCAGTGCCATCGGGCTCTTTTGTTCCAGCTTTCATAGCTCCCAGCAGTGCAAACTGGCAAACGTCTCGTGTAAGTTCGTTTGTAGGGCCAGATACAATCCAAGACGTTGGCTCGTCAAAACGACGGCCTTCCCACCAGTCTGGGTAGAGCCCTGTTAGGTGCAATGCAACTTCGGCAGCGGCAGTCCTGGTCTTTCCCGTACGGTTGCCGGCAATGATTGCACGTTCAGGGTTGTGCACACCTTCGTTATGCCACGCAGCTTGCCAATCATAAGGCCCGCCTTCAGAGCCTTTCGACGCAAGTTCGCCGTATTCTGTTTCAATACGGTTCTCGGAATGTGCCTTTTTTAGCTCTTCTAGAAGTTTGAGAGCTTCAGCTTCTATATTCAATCGAACAACTCTTCTCTTCGGACATGAACGTTCCCGAAAAACACTTGGCCATTGGTATATTCAGCAACTCCAGACCAACCGTAGTGAATGAACGGGTACACCGTATGTGTATTTCCGTCACCGTAAGTTCCAAGTTCAAAGGATTGTGTGTAACGACACTGGTATGGCGATGTAAGACTAAACAGTCCAAACCCATCATCTTCTTCAGAAATGGGGAAGTATGTTGGAGTTTTTGTGTTACCCAGCAAATCGGTGATTGCATTACCAAAATCGGTTCCAGTGCCAAGACTTTGGTTGTTAACGGAAGAAGTAGACAGCCCGCAAGCAAGTTTGCCTGTTACAAGACCAGTGCTTTGGACTGAGACAACTGCCTGAATAACATCCCATTGGAAATGATACGTTCCAGACTTCAGAGTAATAGAGTGTGAGCTTAAGCTGGCATCAGTGCACCAACTTGGCAGTTTTGCAAATTTGTCACCAATCTTCAATCCAACAACGTGAACTTGGTAGTTTTGCTGTCCACTGGCAGGGTTAGTATTTGAACCAAGATCGGATGTAATAGTGGTTTCACCATTGCCTCGATGACCAAAGGTGATGTTCATTTCCTCTGCACCAGTAGCACTAAGTTGCCCGTAGTTCACGGCATCTTTCGCATCTACACCATCCTCAACATTTTTGAGACGAGTGTCTCCTCCAGTTGACCCGCCAAAATTGACTACTGCGTCTTGGATATCTATGACTTCACGACCATTGACGTATAGACCCATGCTGTCAAGAGCTTGACTTGCAGCCCGCGTAGACCGGATGCCAGTAGACATAGCCGTCTCATTGCGAACTGCAAACTTGATGTCATGGTCATCGCCGACGTTTCTATCACGGCCCATGATGCACAAGCCGGTGTGATCTGCAGTGTCAGACTGAGCAAGAATGACCGTGTTAGAGGGGCCATTGCTAGGGTTAGTCACACTGCTGGATTCTTGAACATGGAGGCTGCCCTTGGCGTTCGTGCAGTCAACGTTTACCCCAACGCCACCAGACTGTGCTTTGATGTGTCCGTTGTCTTGGATTTGCAGATCATCAGTAACAATTACATCGCCAGTAAAAGTAGCGTTACCAGTCACATCCAAAGTGCCAACAATTGCAGTGTTACCGCTAGATGCAGTAACGGTAAATTTGTTGACGCCTACAACTAAGTTGCCATCGAGCTGTGACGCCCCGGCTACGTCTAGATCGACCCCAACGTTGACATCTCGGAAAGTAACATCGTCCGTTGTAGCCAAGCCCAAAGTGCTTCTAATAGTTCCAGAGTTTGAGACCCGGTAAACACCGCCTGCGATGTCAATCATCTTGCCGTTGTCTGCAGACGAGATTGTTGGGACGCTACCGCCACTTTCAGACCCCGTTGGGCCTGTGATGTTGACGTTGCCAGATCCATCAGTAGTAACCGTAATGTTAGTACCAGTCACAGTTTGGATTGGAGCGGCAGCTGAAGCTCTTGCGTTGGTGAAGTAAAGGTTTGCAGCTTCAGTGATATCGCCACTATCAAGAACAACAACACCAGTCTCACCATTGACTGACTGGACAGGGGCTACTTCAAAGACCTTTTCTGCAAGCTGTTCGTAGTTGACCGCATCTTTAGGGTTTTGCCCATTTGCCACGTTTGTGATTTTTCGGCTTTGTGCGTCGTAGTGCTCGCCACGCGTGGTATCGATTGTGATTGATTGCTGGGCAATACCGACCAATTTGTCAAACTGGTTTTCTTGAGATTCCGCATCGAAGGTCGAGTTGGCCTGCAAGTCAGTTTGTTGTTTGAGTTCAACAACACGAGAAATAGTCAGGTTGCTTGTGCCAGACGCAACTGAGCCGTTGATTTGCACAGATCCAGTGCTTCCAGTCCCAGCTCCAGTAGGAGTGTACTGGCCATTGGCTGAGCCCTGCACCAGCAGCGTACCATCGAGGACAACTCTAAGCTCTGAGTCTTCAAAGAATTGGAAGTCCAAGGCAAACGTCGGGTCCGTAGATGACGTTGTGTTGAAGGTCTGGGTGAAAGTAGTCTGTGTTACGGTCATGATCTATTCCAGTTTACTTAATTTCCAATGGTCTGCCAAATCTCTGCCTGCGTTTACGCTGGTCTTCTTCTGCCTCTCGAAGCTCTCGCAAGCCCAAATATCCTGGGGTCGAAACGCCTCTGGTAACCGGCAATGCCACGTGTAAGGCCAGCATGCCAAGTTCTGTCAAAGCCAGCATTTTTTCTTCGCTTGAAGCTTTGTCTTGCAAGTCAAGGACTGCTGCAACTGCAGCCAAGATGTCCTCTTGCATCATCCCAATTGGGGTGGATTTTTGCGGAGACGGCTTTCCTTGAATCTGGTCATATGCAGTTTCAAGCATACTGGCAAGGACCGGGAAGTTGGTTTGCAGCAACTTGCGGAGCGTATTGATGCCAATTTCTCGTGGGTCAAGGGTATCAATATCACCCTTCAAATACAGCGTGATTGCTCCAAGGGTCGAAATCGATGCCAGAGTGCTAATTTGTTGTATGACAGATTTAGTCGTACCCTTGGTACTGTTGTTTTCGCCATGAAAGCCCGTGCCTGATGCCTCTTCAGAGCCCGCTTGTTTGCCACGCTGCATTAACTCTTGTGCCAACTCTTCAACATTTTGGTCATCGATATATTGTTCGATTTCAGCATCAGATGCTCCGTCTCGCCTAAACAGCTCTACTTCACGTTCAATTTGCTGTTGTGCAAGACGCATGAACACTTTTAGTTTTTCTTGCTCAAACTCTGGCAGACGATCCAGCTGGCGACTCAAAATTCTTTCCTCGACCGTGTTGCCGGCCAGAGCAGAAGACGCAGTTTGGAACATTGCTTCAACACCCGCGGCTGCAGGGAATTTACGTGCTGTTCTTCTGAGCCAGTTAGCATTCAAAATGTTGCTCATTGGCTGTGTCATTTGAACCACGTAGTTGGTTTTTGCGTTTACAACTTCATAGAGAGCAAGCGTTTCAAAACCGCCAATAAAAGTATTTTTTGCGGCAGGGTCCATAAATGGGTTGGCACTGCCGGGATCAATGCCCATTTCTCTAAGGACAGCTTCCGTAGATTCGTATTGGGCTGAAACATCTTGCCCATGAATGTCCACGGCTTTTGGCATAGGGCCGCCTGTTTCAAGTGCTATTTGTTTTTCGCCATACCATCGAATCCAATCATTCATGACTTCGATTTCTGACATTAGATTCAACTGCGACACTGCCATGTGGTCAACGCCTTGAATAGTTCCAAGTCGAACAAGGACGTTTGCAATACGGCCTTTAGCTTCTTCGTCGCCACCTGCTGCACGGCTTGATACGTCCCCGAGGTTCATTTCTGTAAACATGGTGGTAGCAGTACGGTCACCACGAACACGCATGTTGATGTTCGCTCTAAACATCCGTTGTCCTGAGTTCAGGACAGGGCTACTGCCTTCAGCAAAATGTCTGCCCAAAACCAGTTGGCTAAATGTTTGCTGGAGACCTACACCAGCTGATTCCACTGAGTTACGCATCCAGCCAATCGATTGTTGCAAAAAGTAACCAAAAGAATGGTCGCCTGTAAGAGTGACTCCCAATTTGGCTGCGCCACCAGTGACAGGTCTAATCATTGGGTGGTTTTGAATTTCCGGGCTGTAGTAGCTTGAACCGGGGCCAACAGACAAAAACTGGTAAGCAGTAACTGCAGGCGCATTGATAGGGTTGAGTGCCAAAGCCGTCGTAAACCTGATCGCCCCAAGCACAAGCCTATTGAGCATGCCAAGGCCGCCACTAGTTGTGTGCAATGGCACTGCTGCCATTTCCAACATTGACAACTTCATTGATTCGGAGATTTGGTCCCAAAACAATGCAGCTGTAGATTCTCTAACTGTCGATGCTACAGCATCATTAGCCATAATCTCAGACCACATTTGGATGTGCGGGGCCATAGCATACGTGGCTGCAATCTGTTGGACTTGACGTGCAAAGTCAGTGAAGAAGTTTTCTACCACGATTGGGTATTCAACATCACCAGCAGCACGAGCACCTAGTACATCTTCTCTGCTTGCTGCGGCAGACAAAGCACCAGCGCTGCCTTCTCTTGTGCCTACAAGCTGGTCTGCCAAGTCTCTTACGTTTTGAATATCAGCGTCTGGGCCTGCCTTATCAACGCCACGGCGTCGTGGCACATACGGCTCACCGTCGTTTGGAATGACACCAAGGTTTGATTTTTCATTACTGTTGGGCAAATTAATTCTAGCCGTGTCATGGAAACGCCTGCGGAGCTCTTTGAATTCGCCATAGTTCAGTGCAGCAAAGGCTTCGTCAATAAGTCTTCGGATGCCGCCTTCTCCAGCCAAGTGTCCGTATTCACCGTCTGGTGCAATCTGTGTGTTAAGGCCCATGTCAACGTCAAATTTGTCAAGAGCCGCGTAGACCTCGCTTACTGTTTCAAGGTCTAGACGAATCGAATTGCCACCTCGCCTTGCCCGGAACAGATCACCTTTGATGAACAGCCGAGCAAAGTTATCAGGGTCTTTCATAAGAAGAGCAAGGTGTGCCAGCTCACCAAATGTCAAGTCCAGGTCTACTCTTTCTCCACCCTCTGCTTCTGGCCGTCCAGAGATTTGCACCTTGTAATCTTTGCCGAAATCAAAAATGCCTGACGTGCCGGCTTTACCAGCTTGTCCAACTTGTTGTTCTGACAGGCCAATGGCTCGACGAATCTCGTTGGTTCTTTCGCCATGACTCACCATGACAGCATTTGCATAGCTTTGTGACGCATTGATTTCAAGCACCAAGAATCTGTACAAAGCACTGTCTCGGCTGCCAGTAAGGTATTGCACAAGACTTGGATACCGTGACATAAAGAACGTGTAGAACTGTTTTGGGTCTCTTTTCAACAAAGACCCTGCATCACGCAGTTGTTTGAGTAGTCCGGTTCCGGTGCCAACTTCAGTGCCTTTAAATTGTCCTGTAGCCAAACCAGCTTCGATATCAGCAACCAAGTTGCTAACCATGGCATCAATTTTATTAGCACGCTCTGTTTCTCTGGCAGCAGTCGTTTGCGATGCTTTTACGCGCAGTTCTCTAATAGCCTCACGCAACTCGTTGTAATAACCATACGGGTCCACTTCCATCATGTCTTCGTATGTCTCTTTGCCGCTTAACCGCATGTCGTGCAGGTTGCCATAGTTTTGGTTCTCAAGTTTCTGCCGATATGAAATCAAAACTGTCTCAGGAATCTCTGCACCTTCGGCTGCAAGTTGCAAAACTTCTTGCATTTGTTGGGCAAGTTTTTCGTTACGTCGAACAAATGAAAGGCCTTCTTCTCCGCCAAATTTTCCACCGGGACCGAACAACTCGTTAAATTCTTCGCGTATTTCCGGCGTCATTTCACGTTGCAAAGCTTTTTCTTCTGAAAGCAATTGGTTAAAAGCAAAGTTAGCTTCTTCGATTTCTACTTTTCGCAAAGCTTCAATGACTGCTTTTTTCGCTGCTTCTGGAGTTTTGGCATTTGCAATACCTGAAGTTGCAAAAATCTTGGCGCGAATATTTGTTTCTTGGCCAGTGGGACTTACCGGAGTTCCAAGACCTTGGTCTCTAAGACGTTCCGCCTCTGCAAGTTTTTCAAGCTCGGTGCGTGCAACAGCGCCCTCTGCCTCTTCAAACAACGAGGCAGTATCTGTGTCTTCACCCGCTAGAGCTGTAGCTTCTAGCTGTTCGGGTCCGGCAAGCAAACCTTTTTGGATTGCCGCCAACACTTGTGGTCTAACAACAATCTCACCAGTGTTAGGATCAATTCGGCCACCGTACAAAATTGCAAGCCGACCCTGTGCAATAATCGTTCGACGTTGTTCTTCTCTACCTCTTCTAGTGCCTTCGCGCTCCCGCAAACGATCGATTTCTGGCTGCCTTTTTTGCTTGCCTTCTTCTACACCTGCTCTGAAAGCGTTTCGGGTTAGCTGTTCAGCTGCTCTAAGTTGATCTGTAAGCTGTCTGTAAGCCTCACGTTCAGTCTTGCTGCGTGCCTGTCCCGTTACACGTCGAACAATACGTTTTGTGTCCCGGCCAATTTGAAGTTCGCCAGCTTCAGTGAATGGAGAAAGGCTGTTTAATGCTCTTTCGTGCCATTCCTGTTCGGGCCGGCTGTTATGCCTGTATCGTGCACCATCGACACGAGCCAAGCCTTCAGTAGCCTCTCTGGCCCCCTCATACAACTCGCCAACAGGAAGCTCTGCAGCTTCGCCGGCAAGACGCCTGTCAATCATGTTTTCAACAAGCTCAAGATATCGACGTAACCCTTCAATATCGTCGGGTCTGGTCTTTTTGCCGGGTTCCAATGCGCTTGTAAAACGCGGGTCATAGCCATCTGGATATGAGCCCCAATAGCTTTTACTGTTAAAAGGCTTGAACCAATCTAAGTTGCCAAGGCTCTTCCTAAGCGTTTCTACTGTTTCTCGTTCAAGTTTCCCGCTTTCGATAAACGTTTGAACGTAATTGATGAGTTCCCTCATTTTGCTCAGCTGGTATCTATCTATCTTAAGAATAGGCACAACACCCTGCGAGTCTCTAGCTCCATCAACCATGAAAGCTTCTGGCACTTCAACAAAAATTGGTTCGGCGTTACCTGCTTCTAGGTTGACCAGCAGAACGTTGCCGTTTGCATCTGGCTTAACGTTTGAATACCCAAGCTCGGTAAGTTTTGCCTCGGTCAATCGCACAACTTCTACTTCTACAGCTCCTTCCATGGCAGTGAATACTTCACCGTTATTAAGCTGAGAACCATCGACAACGAGCTGCCAACTAGAGTTAGGGCCATACATTCGAGTGCGACCCGCATCTCCACCTTTACGTTTGGCGTTTTGCAACAACCCTGCCATTGAAAAAACGTTGTCCAGAGTGACAGACCCATCTCGACGTGAAATCAAATTAGATGCGAAAGTGTCGGCAAATGGAATGAATTCTTTTGTTGTAGCGTCAACAAATTCAGTACGCCTGTTTTTTGGAGTCATGCGATACAAAAGCATGTCACGCAAAACGCTGAATGGGATTTCACGACCGTTTTGCCCATAACCGTCAGTCAGAACTATATTGTCACCAACCAATCCTGTGCCTTCCCCGAAACGCCCCATGAAACCCATGTCATAAAGTGCTCTTGACACTTTTTCAAACGTAGCTGCTTTACCTAGCCCAAGCGATTTAACAAGGGTGTTGACTACAGGTCTCGTGAGATAGACGTTGTGTCGCCAATCACTTGTACCAGTGGTACCGGAAATTTCTTGGAATATTGGCAACAGCTTTTCAAACGATTGTTGAGCAAAATCGTCTACGAAGGTTTGTATGTTTTGTCCAAAGTTGGCAACTGTTCTAGGGTGCGTCACCTTTTCAGCAATTGGTGATTGTTTGAACGGATAGAACATAACACCAGGATTTACAAAACCCTCGGCTCCCCTCCCGTGTTTGGCAAGAAGCCCGTTCACCTTTTCCTGTATGTGTTTTGGTGCAAAATCTTGGAACACTGCGTCAGCAGGTGTGCCTGTATTTACAGCGTTGGCAAATGCATAGAGGTTGTTGTATTCCGAAAGCAATACTTGCATTTCTTCACGGTCACGCAGTGCGTAACCAGTGTTATTCATGCCTTCATTAGAGGTGCCGAATACGAAGGTGTCCTTGCCTACTGTGCTATACGACTCCATACGGGAATCGCGCAACACACTATCCAAAGCGTATTTGGGGTCAGTGATTGTATCGTCCATTGCCCCTGACTCCATATCCTGCACGTGATCTCTGATGGCTTCAGGGCTTTTAATGTACTCTGGATCTGCTTCTGCTTTCTTGTTGAAATCAGAGCCGGGAATCTTGCCGGCAATCAAACCTTCTGCTGCTTTGATTTGATCGTCCGTTCTTGACTCAAACAGCATGCCTTCAGGAGCTTCTGGCTGCTCTGCAGG
>Ga0209645_1000595_pt1 | contig 18590 bp, 34 predicted proteins | sample ETNvirenome_6_30_FD_184070 | JGI IMG/M metagenome (GOLD analysis project Ga0209645, IMG submission 184070) | Marine viral communities from the Pacific Ocean - ETNP_6_30 (SPAdes) (version 2) | ecosystem: Environmental > Aquatic > Marine > Oceanic | place: Pacific Ocean | collected 2013-06-19
AGTGGGTTGATTTAATTCCAAAATCAAAAGCAGAAAGTAAACACGAGTATCTACTAGAAAAGGAGAAACATGAAAAAGACATTATTGATACTGCTAATGTTGTTCGTAACAAACTGCGCATATAAGCCTGTTATTGATACGGCTGGTCGTAGTGGTACATTTGATTATAGTAAATCAGATGAGATTACTAACGATCTTCAACATTGTAAAACTTTAGCAAAAGATAATACAAACCCTGTATTTGAAAGTGGTAAATATGCTTGGAACTATTATTTTAGAGCATACACTTTATGGTTATCGCCCAAAGCAGAATATGATTATCCAAAGCTTTACAGAAACTGTTTAACTAATCGTGGTCATTCCATTTTAAATTAGGAGTAGTGATGAATAAATTAGTTAAATCAAATTATATGTTTAAAGGTATGGTAGAAGACTTTAAGAAAAAACCTGATGCCAAACTTTTTAATCAAATAATAGGGCTCAAGTTTAAGTTTATTAGACTTGATAAAAATATTACTGCTGAGGCAGTAGTAGAGGACAATAAAATATACTTTCATTCAGTTTATGATTTATATAAATTTGAAAAAGGTATAAAAACTGACGTAGCCAAATTATATGCGTTATCAAATTATTTTAAGTATGATACAACGCAATTATTTGAACGTCTAAACTAGGAGGAACGATGTATATAAAACATCAATTAAAAAATGGTGTTACTCTTACCTTTGATGATGATAAGCATATTTATTATGTTAATCAGAAAAAAGTTGAAAGTGTAACAGGCATATGTGGTAGAGGAATACCAAAGCCACAATTAGTTGGTTGGCTAGTTAGCACACCTATTAGAGAAATTAAAAATTCTATTAATAGTATGCTAGATCAAGGTCAACCATTAGATAGAGTAAGTCTTGAAAGAATCATAGACAAAGCTAAAAACAAAACCGAAGAAGTTAAAAAGGATGCTGGTCTTGTTGGAACTGTTGTTCATGGTTTAATTGAGGACTATCTAAAAGGAAAAGAGATTCCAGATCAATCTGATCCAGCAGTTAATAATTGTTGGAACTTATTTATAGATTGGTGGAATAGCCAGCAATATAAAGTTGTTGAATTAGAAAAGAAAATTTATTCTAAGAAATACAACTATGCTGGTACTCTTGATTTGATACTAAAAGATAAAAAGGGCAATCTTGTTTTGGCAGATATTAAAACAAGTAACCATATATCTTTTGACTATACGTTACAGTTAAATGCGTATAAAGAAGCATATCAAGAGGAAACAGGTCTTAAGATTACCAAAGGTCTAATTATTAGATTGCCTAAAAAAGATGGTAAGATTGAGATCAAAGAACTTCCATTGAATAAACAAATGTTTAGTGCATTTATTGGTGCAAGAAATATGTGTTTAGCTATGGAAGAATACAATCAACAATAACAGAGGAGAATCTGATGCAATATAATAAAGCACAGTTCAGTCAGAATAATTCTGGCGATAGTTCAACAGGAGGAACTGCTAATATCACATCTAATAAAAAAGATGGTACGATATTAAAAGTTATCCTTAATAATCAGAATCTAGTTTTAAAAGGATTCTGGGATAATAAGTTAAATGCTTGGAAGTTGTTTCCTTATTACGATAAGACAAAAACAAATCCAAACTTTAACAAACCAAAGGCTCAGTACAATCAACCAAAGCCAAGCGACTTTGATGATCAACTGCCTGAATCAGAACAACAATGGACAAAAGGTTCGGCAACTGAGTTTAACCCTGAGCAGTACGAACAAGAACTATAATGAGTTCTGAAAGTCCTGCTTACATAAAGCATAGACCAACTGCTTTTGAGCCAAATCATATTTTATTTTATCTAGATAAATTAGATAAGTATTTGATTAAAGCTGAAAGTGAGTATGATGAAGTCAAAGATCAAGTTGATGAGATGTTTGATTTTATTGTCAATGAAAAAATAGAGAATGAATCAATTCCTATTAGTCGTGCTAAGGTTAAAGCAACTAATGATCAAAGATACAAAGATGTTAGAAGATTGCTTAGCAAAATGAAAGCTAAATTCCTTGTTGCTAAAATTGAAGCTAAGAATGGACATTCGTATTGTGATCATTTAAAACAACAGTCTATTAATCAGTTAGCGATTGATAAACTTACTTTACCCAAGGGATAGTAGAGGTTGGGGGCTGGGAGACTAGCCCTCAATTTTTAGTAAATTCTAATCCATTCAAATTTGTGTGTTCATCTATACCACTGTAACTGTAATCATAATCTATCAGTTGCACATCACTTCTTTTTCTAATCTCATTAATCATTTGTTTTGTTTTACTAAAATAAGGATACGTATCAATAAACCTAAACGCAACAAAAGAACCGAAAGGATTATTTGGTGTTTCTAATTGTAATTCTAAACTTGTAATAACTGCATCAACATTGCTCATTAGAGCATTATACTATTTCTTTTTGATTATGTCAGCACCCTTTAACCCATATATCGCACTTACTACACCAATAAATAAAGCTTGATACCAAAAAGGCATATTATTGAACTGATCAAAAAACTTATCAACCTTTTCCATAATAGCTGGGTCATCACTAAAGATACTCCAAATTAATAACATCACAGGTGCCGAAACCAAAAGCAAAACGAACTCGTCTTTCCAGCCCTGTTGATTATTTTGAATTACTGCTTTTTTATATTCTATTTCTCCATTAGCCATACGTTCAGCATGTTTCATTTCTGCAACTGATTCTAATCGTTTAGCTTCTCTACGATTGTTAGCTATAGACATTCCTGTCTTTATTATGCTTGGTACTAATTTTGATGCTATTCCTAACCACATATTAATCCTTTTTTATTAATTCAATCTGCATGTCAATTACATGCTTTGCTTTTTCTAAATCTTTTATTTGATCTTTTTTGTCTTTCCACTTTTTATCATATCTTGACACGTATTTTATAACATGAGTTTGACAAGCATTAAAGTCGTTTGCCATACAATACTCAATAGGTTGAATTTTAAGCGATTTATAGTGATTCCCTGATACTTGGTCAGAAAATGCTGAGTTGTCGCTCTGTGAGGCTCTATGGCTCTTTAAAAGGGTATTTTTTAGCTTATTTGAGGTCATACTATCTGTCCTATCCAATTACCTTGTTTATTTAGCACCATGGGTAGCAATCTAGGTACACCATCTAGAATAATTCCACAACCTAAAATAAACCTTGTTTTGAAGTTTTTAGCATAAGCAAAAGCCATATTTTTTTGGTCTATTAAACAACCTACATTCATGCCAAAGAATAAATTATCAGGATTAGCCCACCACGATATTAAAAATTTCGTATGATAGTGTCCTTGTACTGCGCTCATGCCCATCGTTTGAGAAACTTTACCTATATCAGCAGATCTACCATGAGTAAAAAAACATCTTTGTCCATTAGACATTGTAAGTGTTAGATCATCTACCCACTTCCATTTTTTAGTACCTAAGAACTCTCCATAATCTTTTAAAAATTCTTTACTCATTCCAAACTTTAAAGCACGTCTATAAACTAAGCTTGAATGATTACTATCTACTTCTGTCACTTCTGGAAATATTGATTCTATTTCTTTTACATAAATCCTAGCTTGTTTAAGTTCATGTCCAGCAGAATATAAATCAGGATTGTGTTCGTGCATACTTATAGCATGAAAGTCTAAACTATCGCCTATGTTTATAATTTTATCAGGTTTAAATTCTTTTTTAATTGTTTTAAGAAAATTTATACTATCTCTATGATGATAGGGTATGTGCATGTCAGAAATTACAAGGATACGATTATTAGCCATACCAAATGCTTGTACAACTAATTAGAGAAAATGTAAAGTAATTGACCTAATAGAACAACTGCAAATGTACCAAGTCCATAAATTATCCAACTTGTTACTGTATCAATTTTTGCATCTATTTTTTCTACGTCTTCATGAAGATGTTTTATGTGATTATTTTTTAAATTTGAAATATCTTTTTTTAATCCTGTAATATGCCCATACAAAGCTATAATATGTTCGCCTGTTGTTCTAGGTTTCTTACTCATTTTTTTGTTTTCTTTCTTAAATCGGTATCGTGTTTTCTACTTCCTCTGAGATAAGAGTTCACTCTGGCCATACTCCATTGTGCCATACCAATCTTTGGTCTTGAACCTGATGATAACCATGCACCTTGTCCTCTACGATAAACTTTTTTTAATTGTCCTAATGTAATATTTTTTCTGTTCTTAGCTTTTGCTCTAAGTGTAGCAATAACTCTTGCTGATAGTGGTTTTCTTCTAGCCATTATTTTACTCTCGCTTTGAACATTGACATAGGAATAGTAGCACCAGATTTATAAAGTTTCGACATAGACTGCAATAATTTTGCTCTTGATGATCTTTTTTTACCTTTCAAACCAGATAAATATTTTTTTGGTATCTTCCTTTTTTTATCTCGTGCTACTTTTCTCATTACTTCTTCTTCTTTTTCTTTTTCTTCATAGGTGGTCTTCCTCTTCTTGACCCATATGTTCCTTTTCCTCTAGGCATAGTTTTCTCCTTTAGTTTGCAAATTTACCAGCTGACCATTTAGCCTCTGGTAATCCATTTGTATATGTTTTTCCATCAAATGTTAATACTTGTTTTCTATTTGAACCATCTACATAAGAACAATGAACCCAACCACTATTAGGATCGTTATCTTCTTTTTTCCAAAATTCTAAAATTAATTGGTCAAAGTCACAATTATTTTGAATCCACAAAGCGACTTGCAAATTAGATATACCAGCTATCTCAAAATCTACTGCTTGTCCTTTTGCGTGTTGTGATGTTGCTTTGCTTCCTATCGCCTCACATAACTCTGGAGAACGATAACCAGATGTAATTATAACAGGCTTATCAAATTTAATTCTAACAGGCTCTAATACTTCATAACAAAGATCAGTTAAGTTTTTAATTTCTCCTGACCCAGCTTTATTAGATATACCTTTTCTAACTGCTGTTTGAGATTTTTCCATCTCAGATAATGTAAAATGTTTGGATAGTTGCATTTAGACTCCTATGGTTTAGGATATTTAGTTTTAACTGCTTGTCTTTTTTCTTGTAGTTCTGTAAGTGTATCGCCACCATCTAATAATGCGTGAATACAATCTTCGTGTGTTGGATATTCTGCTTGTCTATTTCTTTTCCATTCTTCAGCATCATACTCAGCTTGTAATTCGTTTTGTTTTGCTTCTATAACATCTTTTGCTATAGGTGTTCCTTTATGCCAAACAATATTATCAATATCATTATCACAACAAGAAACATCAGCATTTGGGTCAAGTTCTTTAATAACTTTAGATAAAGGTATCATGCGTCTAACTCCATTAAAACACAATTTGCAACATAAGAGCCTGATTCAGCAGTATTGTTATGTGTATAGTTGTGATAAATTCTTCTATTTCCACCAGCATAATTTTGAACCTGAAATCTAACTTTAACTGTTCCTGTTGAGCCAGATATACTTGGCGACCAAATTTTAGAGCCTGAAGCTACTACCATTCCCATATCAGTAGCATAGGGTCTTGCGAAACCAAAAGCTGCAGTTCTACTTCCTGATGAAGTTCCTACATCAATATCAGCATAAGAGCCACTATCTATTTTTCCCTCTAAAAAATATTTTGGTGATGCGTCTTCACTATCTTTTGAAAGATTTAAGTGAAAAATAATTAATACTTTATTACCTTGTTGAACTCCTGTTAAAGTAGTTTCCCAATCTGCACTAGATTTTTGTATAACATATTTAGTTCCTGATGCTCCTGTATAATCTGTTGTTGAATCGTTTGCACTACTAGCATATTGAATTACTTTAGATGTTATTCCTGTTAAACTGGCACCACTAACTGCTGGTAGTGCGCCTGTAAGTCCTCTTGTTGCGTTTAATTTAATTAATGCCATTTATTATTCCTTTGGGTTATCTGATCTTACCTTATCGCAGTGATCTTTAAAAGTTGTTGTTCCATTTTTTTGATCTTTGTAAATCATTTCCATTTGCTGTTGCCACGATAAGTACTGAGATCGTCTAGTTTTATCTACTCTAAAATTTGTTTCTTCAGTATTAGCTGATGTTTCATAAGATGCTAACTGAGAATCTGTAGGTTTATCTAAACCATCTACTGACCAATTTGCAATATAATCTCCGTCTCCATCATTTTGTAAAATAATGTTTTCTTTTTCATCTTCCCAAGTCTTTGAGTTTGCCTCTAAAAATAATTTTACCTTTGTATATAACATTGTCATAATTAACTCGTTATCCTTGTTCCAGCAAAGTAAGTGCTTTCTTGTCCAGGTTGCAAACTTTCAGAACCACCCTCATCATGATATAAATATAATTTAAGAGTATCTCCAGCTGACATATTTACTATTGAAACATTAATCATACTATTTCCTTTAGAAGCAACTATATTTTGACTTGAAAATCCTCCTGTATTACTTGCACCATTACGAAATATCATTACATTAAATTGATTAGTAGTAGCCCAAGAAGGATCTGCTCTAACTGCACCTACAACTATATACTTACCAGCTTTGTCAGATGGACAAGTAAATGTGCTTGATGCAAAAGCATTGTCTGTGTCCCAATCTTCAGTATCTAAAGTAACTTGTGTTGAGGTAACATTACTTATACCTTGTGAAGAACTTTGGTATGCTCTAAAACTACACTCATCTAAACCAGCATCAGCAAAACTTAAATTACCAGAGCCATCTGTTTTAAGAAATTTGTTTGCACTAGGAGAAGTAGTGGGAAAAGTAAGTGTATAACTTTGGGCTGACCCATGTGATGGAGATTTAAGTTTAATTCCATGTGAGTTTTGCGAACAATTAAGTTGTAAAGTTCCGTCAGTAGTACCATCGCCTTTGATTTGTAAACCAGCCGCAGATGATGTTGATACAAAATTAGTTTTTGCATTTGTTACTGTAGCATCGCTTGGTGTACCAATATCTAAAACATTACCAAGTGCTAAAACAAAATCTATAGAATCTGAACTTGCCAAAGTTGAACTGAAAGTAAGAGTAGAACCCGATACTGTAAATGATGAACCAGCTTTTTGTATGACTCCGTTGAGTGATACGATCAAATGGTTTGCCGACTCAGGAACAAAAGCTACTGAATCTAATGTTAAGGAATAACTCGCTGTCGCTGATGCTGTTAGATTGTCCAGCATAGAGTACGAACCTATTGATGGGGATTTTCCAATGTATGCCACTACTCGCCTCCTCCTTCTTCTTCTTCAATAGGTAGTTCTGGGATTATCATTTTTATTTCATCTTCACTAAAACCTAATTCAATAAATTTATTTTTTGCACTTGTTTTATCTGTAATTTCTTTTTCTATTTTTGTTTTATTTGCATCATCAATAGTTTTAGCATCAGCAAGTAATTGATCTTTAAGTTGTTTTTCATCATCTGTCATTTCTCTTTCAACACCATTTATATTAATTATATATTTTTTTTCGTCTGACATATAAATCTCCTTACGATACCTTTAATCCATACACTGCGTAGTACAATTCTGAAATACTAGATGAGCCTTGATAAAATTTTAATCCTGTTGTTACTTTATAATTGAAATTTGTATTCTGTGCGCCACCACTAATACTTTCATATTCGCTATTACCATACGCAAAATAAGTTCCTTGATACGTAAAATTAGTTTGATAGGTGCTGTTACTTGGGTGGTAAAAAATTAAAGTGCCTGTCCATGATCTTTGCGCAGTAGCAGAAGAACCATTTTGTGCAAGATCAAAAAATGAAGTATTCCAACCTACGTGCGCACTAGTACCATTTGAACCACTTTGCACATAAGCTCTGTTAAAAGACCAATAATAACTATCAGAAATTTCTGTATTACTTGTTCCTAAATATCTCATATGAACACCTGAACCACTACTAGCAACTGCTGGTCGCCCATGATACAAATGAACATAATAAATATTGTATGTTGAAGTAAAACAATTTTGTATTGAAAAATCTGAGCCTGAGTTTCCAGCAGTAACTAATTCTAATGCAGAAGCACTAGCAAGATTAGATTTTTGAACATATTTTAAAGCATTTGAATCAGCACTATCTGAAATAATTAATTTATCTGCATCAACAGGTGTTCCTTTTTCTGTTAGGGCAGTAATTATAGTTGGGTCAAGATGTTCTTCAGAAATTACATCATCAGGTAATTTTGCACTTGTAACTGCATCTGCATTTATTTTTGCAGTTGTTACAATATTATCAGCAAGATCATTACTTGTGATAGGAACTGCTGTAGGTGTTTTTCCTATGTAAGACAATTAAAACTCCTATGTAATTTCTAATATTGATAATGTTGCATCTATTTTAGCTGATACTGAACAATCTATTTTAATAATATCAGTTGCTTGAACAACAACTTTACCACCTGTTAATAATTCTAAAGATGAACCAGCTGGGATTGTTACATCTTTTGCTAATAATACTGTTTCGTTTGTTTCTGTATCTGATGTATCTGATACTAATTGAACATCAGCAGTTACAGATGTTGTATGAATATTACAAAGAACTAATCCAATGACTACTGTTGTCGTAGCACTTGGTACTGTGTATAATGTTAATGGAGTTCCAGAACTTGCTGGCATCGCCGCATTTGTTTTTACTTTAAAAGTATTTGCCATTTAATCTCCTTATCCTAAAGCTATCGCAAGTGGTAAAGCATTTGGATCAGTTTCTGAAATAGTTCCTGTTACTGACATTGTGCTTGTTATTGCATTACTACTAATGTTTATTTGAAATAATTCTACGTTATCTGTTCCGTCATGTATTTTAACTTTTAAAACTCCAGACGTTCCATTATCTACCCATATTGTTCCTGTAGCTACTGATGATGGTGCTGAACTACCTATGTGCTGAGTATTTAAAGCACCTAATATATTATTGAGTTCAGAACGGAAAGTTCCGAATGCTTGGTTTGCAAGTGAAACATCTGTAACTTGTGACATAATTCCTTATACTCCTATTTGTTTAACTTTTCAAGCCTACTCCTTGTGCTCTAAAATCAAAAGTTTTGTCTATTATTGTATTACTACTATTTTTGAACACAATGTCAAAGCCTGTTTTTGATTTATTTGTTATAACAAAAAAATCTCCTGATGCAAGGTTTTGTCCTGTAACAGTTAAGTTTGGTGTTTGATAAAAAGCATTTGTGAATGTAACTGATTTAGTTGATGTTCCAGAAGCGATATCGTCGCCTGTTTCTGATCTTTTTTCTAAAACTAATTTAACTTGTAATCCTGTTATTAAAGGTTTTGCTTTATTGTTACCAGATTTTAAAACAGTTCTAAATTTAAAATATCTACCCTTAAAAGTTCCTTGTTGTGCAACTGTGGTAAATGTAGTTATAGCACTAAGACTAGATGTAGAACTTCCTATCTGTAATACTGCTGAATTATTTGTCGGTGCATTGCCATCAAATGGTGCTGGTGCATCATCAAAGTTCGTAAAGCCTCTTCCAGAATCAAATAAATCGTATGGGTCATCAGATTCCATAGTAATTTGTACTTGGAAAGTTGCGTCATAAGTTGCATCTAAAGAAACTGTATTATCAAAAATATAATTACCAGAAGCAGTAATATTATTGGCGATACCCCCTGTATCAAAAAAGAAACCAGAAGAATCAGCATCATCAAAATTTCCTGATCTATCGTCAAACAATGTAATTGTATCTAATGTGATTGCTGGATTACTATTTTTATCTAAGGTTTTGAATGTATTCGAATAAGTTCCGTTAAAATTAGGTTCTTCATTCATTGTTACAATATTACTAAAAGCATCAAGTCTAGTTACATTTGAAGAAATAATTGCTGGATTTGCAGATTCGTTACCTAATTTATCAACTGCTTTAATGTATAAATGATAAGGTGGTTCTAACGCATTAATTGTTGCACTATTAGATTTTCTCCTAGGCACTTGTACTAAATTAGTAGTGTTAAACCATTCTGTTGTAGAAACTCCAGTTGAATACCTTATTTCGTAAAATTCAATATCTAAGTCATCTACAGGTGTCCATGATAATTGCATTTGATTAGAACCAACCATAGAAATATTAAAATCACTTACATCACTAGGTGTATCTTTTGCACCTATAATTTGTCTTGTTGCTGAAACAAAAGATGATGTTACATTTATACTATTTACTGCTCTTACTCTCACTTGATAAGTTGCTAGATCAATAACATTTAAAAGTTGATACGATAAAGTTTTACCTTGCCCAACTATTCTATATGTATCTGTAACTGAGTTACCATCTTTGTCTAAAGTTTGTTTAACTTGTACTTCATAATGATCTACAAATTTATCTGTTGATGCGCCAACCGCAATTAACAATCTAGTAATTACTGTTCCATCAGAGTATTCAATCATGTCATCTGTAAGTGTAACACTAGCTGGTGGGAGTATTGAAAAAGGATTTGGTAAATTTGTTGATGGTGGACTTGCTACTTGTGTTTTAGTTGCCCATGTATAATGAGAATCAGAATGTTCAATCAGAGATAAACCCATTGTAAAATCTGCATTAAATGAAGCACTTACTACTCTAAATGGTTTAGAAGAATATCCTAAAGAACTGTGTGTAATATTTACTATATCTCCTATTGCTAAATCATAAGCTTTTGCACTTGCGCTAAATCCAATTTTTTTTGCTTCTCTTGATCTTCTTAAAATTATTTCTGCCATTTCTTCAGCTTGGTAAGGTGAAGTAATAGTTTTAAAATCCATTCTTCCTTCAAGTAAAAAACCACCATCTACTGACTTCATAGTTGCGTGTCTATCTGCACTTGGTAAACTAGAATCGTCTAATGGTGGAAACTGTACTTCATCAACTTGGTAATTTCTTTCAGGATTAATAAAGCTTACAATCACTCTATTGTATTTTGAATTTTTATCTTCACTCGCTAATTTAATGCCACCAAAAATATCATCTTCGTTTAAAGTCATTGAAGCAGTTCCTGTTGTTTCAATAACTAATTTATATTTTCCTGATGTATAAGGTAGATAGCCTCTACATCCTTTTAATAAATCCCTTACATTATCTATTACTTTTTTTGATGTATCTATTACACCATTTGTATCAAAAATATTTATATCACTTGCACCAGAATACGGAGTTACTTGTGTTTCACATATAACAGAAGCATCATAAAAACTTTGTAAATCAATATCTGCTAATGGTATTCCTTTTCCATATCTTTCACTTGTTAAAAAATCTAAAATACAAAATGCTGGATTAGTAGAATAGGCTGGAGTTTGTGCAACAAGACTTGAATTATAAGATACAATTTTTTTTCCTTTTATTTTAGCCTGTATTTTTGGTATCCCACTAAAACAATCTTGATTCCATTTAAATCTAACTGCTAAATATGCAATACCAGATAATTTGTGGTTACTGCCCCAAGAAGATAATGTTGATAATAAACTTGATGCACTTTGGCCATCTGTACCAAAATGTGGTTCAATTCTTATAACACTTTCAGCAGAACTATCTTCTACTGTTGGATCTGCTTTATAAAAATTACTATCTGAACTTGCTACTTCTCTTTGTGTATTATCAGATAATGCGCCATCAAATGTTACTACTTTGTCATCAACCCTGATTTCTTCAATAGAATTAATTTCACCTTCTGCCATAACTAAAGCCACATATAGATACTGATTTGTTGTACCTGATGTTTCTAAAAATACTCTAGTTCCACCGATTAACCTTTCTCCATAAACTATGGGGATTGATGCGTCATTCGATTGTTTATTAAGTAAAATACCTTTTTCTGTATTATCAAAATCTGATGTTCCAAAATCAGGAATATCTACATCTGGTTTTAACCAACCAATGGCAAAATCTATAATATCTTCAAAAAAATCTATTGCATCATCTACTATAGGTATTTCACACATAATTATAACTCTTTCCTAAAAACATAACCTACGTTATCAAATTTCATAAAATTATAAAGTTTTGCAACTTTCTCTTTTTCTATCCCAACACTTGAAGCTGGTCTAAATTCCTTAGCACCATTTTCTTTTGCCCATTCAGAAGCCATATTAATTAATCTTATAGGGACTTTAATGCTTTTTCTTTTATATGGGTCAATAAATAAAAGTAAATCATGACAAAAAAGATCATCACTAAAAAAATAATTTCTTAAAATAACAATCATCATACCTATAATTTCATTATTTTCTTCTGCTACAAAACCCATAGAAGTTTTTGGTTTATCAATTAATTTTTCTGCCATAATTAAAAGTTTATTTTTGTTATATGATAAATTTTTATACGCACCTTCTTTATACATTTTTTCTCCTAAATCTATCATTTGATTAAAATCTTTTCTTTGCCACTTTCTAAATTCCATTATTCTCTACCCCATTTTATATCTTGAACTGTTTGTGAAGAAAATTCCATACCTTGATCTGAACTGAAAAATCTTTTTTGTGATGTTGGATTTGTTTTTCTGCCTGATATTTTTTCAAAATCTGCCCAATGCGAAACTAAAGTATATATAATTTCTGTACTACTACTTGATTCGTTTATTTCAAATGAATCTATTTGGCCATCATATAATAAAAAAGGATCTGCTATTAAAGCATTATTATCATCTAAAAAACCTCTGAATATTTGCACTGAATCATTAATAACATTTTCATTTAAAGTAATTGAAATAAAAGTTTGATCAACACCAGATAAACCAATCCTTAAAGATGTTTTTGTTACACCTACTTCTTCTGAAAATTGAGATAGACCTTTTATAAAAGAACTAGATGTATAAGTTACTGATGAACCTGATATAGAACTTGTTAAATCAAATGAACAATCTGTTAAATTTGAGGGAGTCGAAAAACCAAAAGTAATAAGATGGACTGGTCGTAGAACATATGTGGCTAGTTCATTTTTTAATGCTGTCGTTAAGTTTCTCGTCATATAATTCGTATGTTGTTCTTACTGTTCTTTCTGTACCTTTTAACATAACAAAACTAAAAGTTCCATCAGGAATACTATTACCTTTTAAATGGTTTTTAATAGTATCAATTTCACTTTCATCTACTACTTTTTCAGCAAAAAAATCTGCACTGACATGGTGTCGTATTAAATATTTTGCCATTATAAAGATTCTTCAACATCTAACTCAAATTTGTAAAGAACATTACCATCTTTATCTGTACCAACGGCACCGAACTCTTGCATTTCATTTACAAGATAAACTGTAAAAGGGATATTATCGTAAGTAACAGAAGAATTATCTGCCAATGCTTCCCTTAATGGTGGTTCTATTGTAACTGTTGCCGCATTAGAAGAACTTGTAACATCTGAAACAACCATATAAACTTTACCATGTGCAAATTTTATAAAATCTCCAGCTTTTAATCTTCCAGCACCATTACCAGCAAAACCATCTATTGCAATAGTTGTATCGCCAGCAGTATGACTTCCATTTACTAATAAAGTTCCTGTTTCATTACCCCTAGCATTTGATACTTCTGGTGGAATTATTGTAAATGTTTCTTTTGATGATCTTTGTTTCATTATAAAAGCCATTAATTCTCCATAAACATCTGATCTTTTTGCAGTAATAATATCAGCAGTAAATGAAAACCTTTGACCATCTATTTGTCTTACTAATCTTTTACCACTCGCAGATTTAGATATTAAAGTTTTTTGTGTTGATTTAATACCTAATGTTCTAAATTTAGCATTTGATATTGGAAAAGCACCTGACATTAAATTAAAGCCTCTCTTCCTCTTTCATTAACTGATTCATTTATTATTCTTGATATTGTTCCTCTTCGTGAAACTAATAAATCATCAAAGCCTTTTGCGTCAACAGTTGTTATGTTAAAATTTACTATCGCACCAAGACCAGCATCTCCTCTTGCTGATTGTGTTATTTGTCCTGTTTGATTTGGTACAAAGAGTTCTGGACCTCTTTCCCCAACTAGGATTGGTTTTCCTTTACCAACTGCACCTCCTGATTCAAAACCTTTGATCTTATCAACTAATTTCATACCAGCACCGATTGCCGCACCAGCTGCCGCGATATTAAATGGAAATGGTATTGATGCGAATGTTTTTAATGCGCCTTTATAAACTGATATAAGTCCCTCTCTAATTGCTTGAAACTTAAATATCTCTGTTGCTTTCTTTAATGCTGATGTTACTGCTTGACCAACTAATGCTTCAACCAATGATCTTATAATTGCATCTTTTAAAGTTTTAAAACTTAACTTGCCTGTCATTACAAAATCTGTAAGGCTTGATTTTAATGATTGTAAAGATGTTTCACCAGCTTGTTTAAATCTTTCAAATACAGTTACATCAAATTCTTTTTTTAGACCTTCACCAAAACCTTCAAATGCACCTTTTTGTTCTTCTGGTTTAAATAGTTTTGCTAATTTTTGTTGTTCGTCAAAAATATTTCTATTTCCTTTAATCAATCTTTGTGTTCTTCTATCTTCTGCATCTTGTACTGCTTTAACTAATTGATGGTGAGATTCAAAAATATTAAATGTTTTTCTTGCTTCTTTTGTTTGTTCTTTTTGGTTTTCTAATATTCCTAACTGTAAATGTTTTTTTCTCATATGAGCAGTATTATGATGATGTAATAATCCTGATTCAGTTTCTAATTGATCTAATTGAGATTTTTTAAATGCTAATTGTTTTCTTATTGCTTCTTTTGATGCTCTACCTGAGTTTGCTAATCTTTGTTCTAATCTTTTTATGTCTTCTTCTAGTTCTTTAAATGTTGGCAGTTCTTCATTTAATTCACCTTTAAATTCTTTAAATTTATTTATTAAGAAACCCATAGCACCAGCAAAAACCATAATGCTTCCAAAAATAATATTTCTTTTTACTGCTAAATTAAATCCGTTCATAGCTACTGTCATTCCAGCTATGGCAGTTGCTACACCATGAAAAAATGTTGCTACTTTTAATGCAATTAACCCTGTTAATATTGTTACTAATCCATTAATATTATCTTTTAAAAAAACTACTGCATCTGTAACTCCTTTAAATGCTATCGCCAAACCTCTTCCAATTTTTTCTGCAATAATGTCTAGTTTTTCTGCGTTGCCTTCAAGAAATTTATCTAAGTTTCCAAATTGTTTTTTTAGTTCATCAAAAAAACCAGCCTCTAATAAAACTTTTTTAAAGTTAAAAATTTTATCTCCGATCATTGAGAGTGTTCCCTCAAATGTTTGTGCTAATTCATCTGTTGATTTACCAAATCTACCATCTTTACCGAATACTCTTTCAAATGCTTGAACTGTTTCTTCTATAGATACTGTTGCCCCAGCTTTAAAGCCAAGCATATTTCTAACACCTTTTTCCCTAAACATATCTGCAGCACCGATACCAGCACTAAATGATCTTTGTATTTGTTCAGCAGTTGTTCTAAAATCTAATCCTGTTACTGCCGCAACATTCCCTGTAATCTCCAACATATTTTGAAGATCATCTGCATTATCCGTTACAGTTGCTAATATACCAGAACCCTTTTGTATTTCTTCAAGTGAGAAAGGAACTTTAGATGCAAACTTGACCATATTGTCAAAAGCTTTTGCACCCTCGTTTGTATCTTTAAGTAGGAATTTTAATCTAACTCTTAAATTTTCTAATTCTTTTCCTGTGCTAACTAAATTTCTAGTTACTAATCCAGCACCTAAACCTAAGAAAGCACTTTGTAAACTAAATATAGAACTTTTTAATCTTCCTAATGCACCTCTGATACCACCTAATGCCTGTTTGGTACGATCTCGTGCTACAATATCTATATTAAGTTTTTGGCTCGCCATTATGTTTTAAACTTTCTTGCTTCTGCTAATTGTTGATTAGTTTTATACTGATCTTGTTCTTTTTTCAAGTAAGCTAACCATAAATTATAATGGCTCATAGGCATATCAAGAACTTCTTGTATGGTTATTTTAAGTCTATCTGCGACTACCAATAAGCTAAATGTATCAGTGTCGCTATCTACTTTTTTTCAGCTTCTTCGTATGAAGTATCTAAAAGAATTTTATTTGCAATAGTGGCAACTACATTAGAATCTGCTTTTTTTCTAAGTGCAAATTTATCTTCTGGTTTAAATGCTTTTTGAAGTTCACCCTTATCATCTTTAACCAATAGCTTCATTATTAATAAATCCACTAATACAGTTAAATCAGAAAAATTACTTGATTTCTTAAATATAATATTTTTTTCTTCAAGTGTTAAAGGTTCAGAATAAAACATAGATGGGTTTCCATGTTCATCTTTCCATTCTTCAACTTCAATAGTTATAGTTTGTAGATTTTCAAAGTGAGATTTAACTCTGTCGATAACTGACATAAATTATTATTAGACAGTTCCTCTTGTTAGTGTCCCTGTACCTTGAAAAGTAACTGATCTAGAAACTATTCCGTCCATAGCATTATTAACTGACATTCCTGTAACAATTCCTGTTCCTGTAAAACTTTCATCTCCTGAAGCATTTCCCTCAGGTAACAAGATAAAAGCAATAGAACTTCCAGCAGTTAAAGTTTGTTGTGGTGAATCAGTTTCGTCATAGTGCATTTCAAGAGTACCTGAAAATGATGTTCTTCCAGCTACAAATGATTTAGTTGCATCTGTTAAAGCTGTATCTTCTACGACATCTGCTGTTGTTTCTAAAGTGAAGCCTGTAAGTTCGCCTACACCTGTTCCACCAGCAGTTACTACTCCTTCTTTTCCGTGATGTGTTGCCATTTCTTATCCTTTTTAATGTTAGGTTTATTTTCTTCCTCTTGCTTATATCCAAGTGAAAGGAAATTTTCAAGTTGAGTTTCGTTAATTATAACTTCTTGCCCATCTTTATATAATTTAATATCTTTAGCCATAACTTCTTTTACTATTTATCGTCTTCTTCGTCAATATTTTCTTCATCTTTAAATTCATCTAATTCTGGGAAATCTTCAATATGTTCATCTTCGTTGTACTTATCAATCTTTTGTCTTGCGTCCATACATAACAAAGATATTTCATCTACTAATTTTTCTATATCGTCTAATTTATTTTCTAAATTATCTATTAATTTTTGTGGTTTAACCATTATGGTGTTCCTGATTGATGTTCATATGTTACTCTTACTGTCATTAAAACTGCACCATATGGAAATAAACTTCCAGCATCAGTTTCAATAGATATAACTTCTGTATCAAGTGCTTTATTATTTCTAGTAATATCTACTTCTAACTGTGTTTCTATCGCACTAGCTAAATTATTTCTAGCAGTATCTATGTTGTCTTCATTAGTTTTAACATAGCCTGTAATTCCAAACTCTAATGTAGCTATCCTTGTTTTAGCACCACTTCCTAATTCTTGATCATCTTTAGTTTCTTCAATAGTTTGGATTAATACTGCTGGATATTGTTGTTGTGATAATTCTTCTAGTGGAAAAGGTTGCCTTGAAACTTTTTTAATACTAGGACTACTGACTGCTTGAACAGTAGTAACTAAATGCGATGCTATATCTTCTCTTACACTCATAGTCCTAATCTTCTTATTTCTTTTTTAACATAGTTGTTAAAGTTTTTTTGTATAACACGTTCAAGCTTTTTATCATATCCAAAAAATTTTCTTACAGGTAAATTACCTTGTCCTGTTTGATGCCAAAATGCTTTAGTTGCCTCTCTACCACTTCTAAAATATAATTGAACTTTATTTCTTGAAACTCTCCTTGAATCAATAGATTGTAACATTCTATTAGTGTCTTGCAAATCTACTCTTGATTTACCTTTTGCTTCGGCATAACCATCTGAGTAAGATATAAATGTATTTCTATTTACATCTTGTCCTCTATCTGTTCTATGTAATATTGCAGTTTTTAAGAACTGACCAGCTTGTTCTAATCCCATAGTTATTATCCTAGGCAATTTATTTGCAAATTTAATATATCTTGCTTGTAGATTTTTTACGTTTGTATTTACTTTTAAATTTAAAGCCATTATCTGCTAAGTCTTCTAAACCCATGCAATGGTTCTCTTTCATTTACAGATATAGTTCCTGACGCATCTGTATCATACTCAACACCATCTTCTAATATTGATTGCCATTCTTTGTTATATTCTGACATGTAATATTCACTCATTCTTTCAAATCTATCTTTGTCAGCTTCTGGTCTAAACTTTGATAATGCTGGTGCAAGGAATCTACCAATAAATAAATAAACTCCTGCTCTTTCAAATTGATCTAAATTAACTTTTGTATTTACCATCTCAGCAGTATTTAAAACTGTAATATCTGTAAATACGTTTTGCTTATATACAGGCCACCACTCTACTCTTAACTGTCTTAAAATATCATTAGTAGTTTGTGCAAAAAAATTAACTGCTTCTGTATCTCCAGCCGCAATACCAAATCCAAACGCATCTGGTTGATATTTAGTAACGTCCCCAGCTACGATAACATTTGCACCTGTATAATTAGCCATTAATTACTCCAAATCAAATATGCTATAATTAAAACAACAGGAATAGAATACATTGGGTTTTCTTTAGCATGAACCCAAATCC
>Ga0209645_1000596_pt1 | contig 18579 bp, 5 predicted proteins | sample ETNvirenome_6_30_FD_184070 | JGI IMG/M metagenome (GOLD analysis project Ga0209645, IMG submission 184070) | Marine viral communities from the Pacific Ocean - ETNP_6_30 (SPAdes) (version 2) | ecosystem: Environmental > Aquatic > Marine > Oceanic | place: Pacific Ocean | collected 2013-06-19
TTGGTCAAGAATAAGAGTTTCTGCACTTACATTGACAAAATAACCCCTTAAGAAATATACACCCTCAGAAATATTGAATGATGAACCAATAATTGGTGCATTTTGAGGGATAGAAGTTGCAAAACCTTCACCTGCTGAGATAAAGGTTGATGCATATGTGATATTCTTACTTGTTAATAAAATTTCTCCACTCAAGAAAGTGCTGACCTCTTCATCTGAAGTTGCAGAGTTTTCGTAGTTCAGATAAAGAGTATATACACCTCTCTCAGACTCATCATTAGTAATATATTTTACAACCTTTGCAGTAACACCAGATGTAGCACCAGTGATAGTGGTACCAAGAATCTGATCAAGGTAGATACCAACAGGAATACCTAAGAATTCTGGTTCAATTTGAATACCATAAAAATTCCTGACATAAGTCAGGTCACCAGGAATAATCTTCGCACCTTCTTTGAAGAAGTGGTTACCCATCTCTTCGACTTGATTTTGCAGAATAGACTGCAGACCAGTCAGTTCTCTTGCTTGAACTGGGAAACCAGGTTTAAATAAAACCTTGTAATATTTCGATTGAGGATCAAAGTCGTCAAAATACGGAGCGACATTGAGATTAGTTTCCTGTGGCATATCTCTTAGAATTGCAAGATAACTTTAACGTCTTCTTTCTGTGAAGCTGATCTAGTAACTGAGGGTCTATTATCAACGTAAATGATGTCACCAGAGTACTTTTCAGACTCTGGATTAGAGACTCCTTTAGTGAAGTCTTGACCCAGGTAGTAGGTACGACTATTTATTGTGGTTGATACACCTGTAAAATTTGCATCAATTGTTAATGTATTACCAGATGTAGGAATAATATCTACACTACCACCAGATACAGGGTCAGCAGTGAATCTCAGCTGTTCAAATCCATAAGTTGGGTTTACATTCTTTGTTCCGTCAGTATTAAAACCTGCAGTTCTTCTGTCCTGCCAATATTTTAAAATACCAGTTTGTTGATCATATGAAACAACTCTACCAACAGCCGTTGAACCAAGACCCACAGTTTGTGTAATAAATGAGTCAGCTGTAAATTTTGCCTCACTATATCCAGTTCCAACCAATTTAAGTGCATATACTGCACTTGCCTTGTCGATTGTCAGATTAGTTGTTGAATTGTAGTTCTTTGGATTTTTAACGATACCTACTTGAGCAAACTGGTTACCAGTGATAAAGTCAGGATTTTGAGTGTCATTTTCAAATCTAGCATAAGAGAGAACATTATATGCACCCAATTCACGATATATATCGGCACCATGACCACCGTTTGGTGGAATAATTACATCAAACACTGGTGCAATCGTTCCATTTGGAACACCACCTCTTTCAAGATCGAGTGTACCGAAAGAATATCCTTCACCACCCCTAGACACCGTAACTGATTCTACTTTTGAGTCATTATTAATAACAACTGTAGCTTCAGCACCTCTACCGTCACCAAGAATAGGAACTCTTGTATAAGTTACGTTTGCTGTGCCGATACCAACACCACGATTTCTAATCGTGACAATCTTTAATTGACCACTGTTTCCAGCATTTTCTCTAACTGATTGATAGGATGTATTGGTATCCCAATCTGTTGGAACAGCTATATAATTTGTAGAATCAAACTTGATAATTTGATTTGGTTTGATAGTGTAAAGATATTTCCAAATATAACCATCACCACTACTTCCAGCCTCTCTTGGTTCTAAGTCAGTGAAGTTAGGTTCATCGAGAGAAGGACCACCTCTAAAGCTATTCTCTGGATTTGCGTTATTAAAGAGACAAATATAAACCTTGTACTCACTATTCATCACGTAGAAGTTGGAGTCATAGATATCGAATGCTCCAGATGGTTGAGAAGGATTATCTCTATCAATATCATTTCTCCACATATCATATGTGGTACCTGACTGCCAAGAAATCTTTCTTACAACTTGACTCACATCACCACTATTGATCTTTTTAAGAGCAATCATAGTGTCCCAATAATAGTTGGAGTCATCCAAACTATCTTTAGGGGCAGGTGGAGAAGAATTCCAATCACTCTGAAACACAGGAGCATCTGGAAGACCAATCCACGCATAATAAGAGTTGGAAGAATCCTGTACAGAATCGACAAAATTCTTCGCATTCAAAATACGCAGTTGATCAGTAATTATCGCAGCCATTTGTTAGAGGACTTTTTTCTTATTTAGACGTTAATTTAGACCGTAAACAGGTTTGGATAGATAACAATCGTTCCGCCCATGCCGGCATGAGATGTACATTGATAGTACAGTGAGTTTGGTGCACTAAATGGAACCTCAAATCTCAGAGTTCCGTTAGACACCGCATTATTTGTTACACCCGTTGAGAATGCAGATCCACCATTTGAAGAACGAATCTCAAATGGGTGAGCACCCATATTATTGACAAATTCGTAATTCTGACCTCTTGCTAAGTAGATAACAGGATCGGCAGTTGCACTCAGTCCACCTGGACCAGTAAATTGATAATGTGTGGATCCATCTGCACCAAGAGTCCAACTTGAATGTGTGATATCCGATGCATCTCCGAAGTATGTTGCACCAGTGACTACACCTAAAGTAGAAACACCTGAGACGACCAGCGAATTTGTACTGACAGTTGTAGTTCCAACACCAACACCACCACCTGTTGATGATATGGTAGTGATACCAGCATTCGTTGTAACCGTGATATTATTACCAGCCGAAATCAATGTGGTAATACCAGTCAGACCAGAACCGTCAGCACCAGTTAGAGTAGTCACTACACCAGTCAGACCAGAACCATCGGCACCAGTCAAAGTGGTCACTACACCAGTTAGACCAGAACCATCGGCACCTGTTAATGTTAGGTTTGCACCACTACCATAATAAGTCGCTCCAGTGACAACTCCTAGAGTGGATACACCAGAAACCACTAATGTATTTGCACTGACATTTGCAGTTACAGCGATTCCTGTAAGATTAGATCCATCACCGTAATAAGTTGCACCAGTTACGATTCCAAGAGTAGAGATACCAGTTACTCTGAAGTAACCCAATACACCAGCACCACCGTGTTTTGTCTCAAGTCTTTTTGTATTATTGTAATATAATTCCGTACCAAAATTTCCGTCAGCATTCGTTGCTATAACTTGAGTTGTTCCAGCTCCACTATTGAAGATCTGTGTATCAGCATTAATGTTAAATGCGCCACTTGAAACATCAATATTATTTCCAGTACTGTCATCGTGGTAAATTCTAAACTTACCTTGTTTAAAATCTATGGCTTTATCTTCACCTAAGAAGACAGTACCACCCATTGTAACATTACCAGTGAGAGTCGATACACCAGCAACATCAAGAGTTCCAGCAGAATGACCAGAACCAACGAACAATTGACCAATCGTACCAACACCAGTGATGTTGATATTTCTTCCAGTCACTTCATCATAAACAACATCATCTAAAACATACAGATCACCACCAACATAAAAATCACCACCAGTTGTCGTCACACCACCTTGACTTGCTAAAGTTGTGATACCTGAAGTTAATAATGATGTGACAGTTGTCACACCTAATGTTGTAATCCCAGCGGCTTTAAGATTTCTTGAAATGTCAACGTCAGTAGTTGCAATGGATACTGGGGTTGGTGCTGATACCGTTACATTACCAGTTGATGTATTGATTGATACGTTTGTTCCTGCAGTAATGACCGTTACAACACCAACGGCCAAGGTGGAACCATCACCAATAAGGCTATATAACTCGGTAAAGTTACTATTAATTTTAACTCCACCGTCTACTAGGGTATCACCTGTTCCATCATTTGGCGTAGTGCCAGTGTTAATACCTTGGTATGCCATCTACTGAGGATCCTTTTCTATGTTTTATTTATTTTAAGTTAGATAGTTATTAAATTTAAGTGGTCGGAACCTTTGAACCAGAGGGGATGTAGTCAATCCAGAATACCCATTTGGTGTGAATGTAAGTGCATTAGATGCAACTCTATTCCTAAATTGAATTCTTCCCCAGGTGTACTCACCTAAGTTCTTACCTCTTATAAATCCAGCTGTAGTTGTACCAAATCCTACAGTATTCACCTCAACTCTTCTAATGGCGGTAGTTCCTAAACCAACTGATGTCAAATCAGTTACAAAGTCATATGCCTTAGTTGCTTTGTAAATACCATCACTGTTAGTCGTCGATAATCCGAAGTTAGAAAGATTAACGACGAATAAATCATCAGTCTGAACTTGACTGAGAGTGACTGCAGTTCCCACTATGTTAGTATCTCTCATGAAGGAATCTTGAGGGATATAAAGTTCAAGTGTTCCTGAGGTGAGTGTTGTTTGTGCATAACCAACGATAATACCTTGATCACCGAAGTAAGAATTAACACCAACAACTTCTCTTCTTGCTTCAGGTACCTCAACAAGGATTTGTGGAGGATTCGAGGCGGAATAACCAACACCAGCATTAGTTATAGTGAATGATGTCACACCACCACCAGAGATATTTGCTGTTGCAGTTGCTCTTGTACCACCCACAATATCAATTGGTTGTGAGATAGACACAGCAGCTGAACCCGAATAACCTGAACCGACATTACTAATTGTGAACCCTGTGACTGAACCTCCAGCACTTACAGTGACTGTTGCGATTGCACCTACGATAGGTGACTGATCAACAATAGTAACTCTATCGTTGTAATCGAGAAGTGCAGTTTCATTCTTTGAATTGAAGAAAGGTCTTACCGTGTCAACATAGGCATTCTGAGTATTCACACCAACATATTGAGTCAGATAAGCCGCGGGATAGATTGAGGGTTCATACTCAACTCTGTCCTTAGTTACAAAGTCACCATTGATTGTAATGTCATCAATTTGTTTACACCATGTGAGTGGTCTAACTAAAGTTTGATTAGTTGTAATACCAGGACCATCATATGCGAAAGTAGTGACAGTATCCAGAGTTGTAATACCTGTCACAATTCTTTCTTCCTGAAGTAATCCTATTGTTTGACCCTTTCCAGAATCGTTCTTCAGTTGTAAACTGTCACCAATCTTGACTGTTTCAAGAATATCGACAAGAACAACGTCTACACCAGGAGTTCCTTTATAGAAGATGATCTTAGAGGTGTCTCCTACCTTAGGTGGTTCTGTAAATTCAATGATGCTACCACCGTTAAACTTATAAGAGGAGTTAGGTACCTGAAGAATGTCATTGATAGTGACAATCAGACATTGTGCAATGTTAATATCAGATCCGACTGCAGTTTCAATTGCAAACAAATTACCTGCAATAGCAAGTGGGAATCTCTTCGTGGTACCATCAAACTGATCATCCAACTTGTCAAATACATCAAGTTCACCAATGGTAAATCCATTGAACGTATCACGATATGTCTCCGTCACCGTAAGAATAAACTGATCAAAAGAGGCACTCGACGTAGTTTGAATACCAGTCGTTCCACCTATAGAGAGTCTAAGTTCTTCACTCTCTCCATAACCAAAACCACCACTGACAATCTCAAATTCAATTATACTTGAACCTTGACCAACCCTGATATCAATCTTAGCACCAGTACCCACTCCAGTGGTTCCATCAGCATATACAAGTGGAATATTTGAATAAGGAAGAGGAGCGTCGATAACAACTAACGGTGGATTGTTTTGATCGAGATTTGATCCGAAGAACGACGTAGTAATTGCAACAATCTCACCATCTTGAACAGTTGCAGTACCAATATTGACAACGGTTGAGAAACCAACATTAGTCGTGATAATACCAACCTGAACCGTTTGAACACCAACTCTATATCCAGATCCAGGATTACCGATTTCGATTGATGTAATTGTACCACCACCAGAGACGAAACATGAAGCACCAGCCGAAATAAGAGGTTGGAAACCAAAACCAGGAGTTGATGCAACAGAAATAATTGAACCACCCCTAGGAATAGTTGCTCTGTTGGGATCATCCTCAGAGGAAACACTCTCACCAAGATAAGTGATACTTGTGACACCAGCTGTTTCACCAAGAGTGAAGTCACCAGTCGTTGCTTGAGCACCTTGTGGTTCCTGAAGAATATTCGAGTTCAGGATAATTGCTTGGTTTGTAGAGAATCCAATAACGTTACTTCCATTCTGTAAGAGTGAGAAGTTCTTAGTTTGACCGTTGAAATCCTTCTGGATATTGTCAAAAGTAAAGTTACTACTATAAGTACTTGAAGTATCATCCTCAAGACCACTTCTCATGAAAGTTCTACCTTGGAATGTAGAATGAGTGGTGATACCAGACCAATCTACATTATCAGGACCTGCTGTATCTGTTCCGATTGGGATTCCGCCGAATGGTGCCGAGGCAAAGTGGACTGTATTGTTAACAATGTTGTAATTACCGCCAAGTCTTTGGACAGTAGCACCATTTGCATGAGTTGCAACTCCCGTACCCATTTGTGCTCTGAGAACCTTAAAGTTGTTAGTTTGACCAACACCAATGTTCTGAATCAACATGATTTCATCATCAATCTTGATAAGGTCATTAGATCTGAATGATGTAATACCAGTAACTTCAAAATCTACGTCAAATATGAGTTCTTGATCCAAAGTGGTCGAAACCACAACCTCAGTGACTGGAGCCTGAATCATATTGTCAATAGCCATCAAGGCTCTTGCATTTTGATTTGTTGATGTAAGTTTATGGAATGTACCAATACCAAGTGTCAGGAGATCAATTGTGTCTGGAGTTGCTGCCAATGCTGCAGCAGCATTAGTTGCAAGACCAACTGCAGAATTACTAATTTTAACTGCAAAGACTTCAGTTGGAAGTTTATCCGTAGAAACACCGGCAATTGATTGTGTAACAATACCGATAGCATTTGTAGATTCTACTAATGAGTTCTCATAACTGTAAACGAGCTTTTCACCTGTGACGAAGAAGTGGTCAGGAATGTTAATTGAGTTGTTTGTAAGATTTACAATAGATGAATTGTTTCCAAGGAATGCTCTCTGGAAAATTGGGAGACCATTGTGCTTAAGGTTGAAAGCTCTTTTTGTATCAAACTTCGTTCCTGTGTATGTACCATGATTAGAGAACAGAATGTTATTCTGAAGATCGCTAATTGAAGTGATACCTGTAATATTGTTGAAGTTCTTCAGACCAATACCAAATATCTTAACATCAACGGCAATGTTTGCATTTGGAGTGAAGTTCAGACTTACTGCACTTCCAGTCTTCGTCATACCAACAGTACCAAGACCTACACCAGAAATGGTATCAATTTGTCCGTACTTCGTGATGTTATTATTGTTTGAGTCAAGAACATGACATTCAAACATTTCATATTCATCATTTGTTGTGTCATGGACAGTGACCATGAAGTATTCGGCAGCAAATGGATCATTATAAGAAGCAATCTCATTTGCAGAAGGTGTGGCAGATGAAGAAATTCCTGTGTGGTACGAAGAAAGGTTTGTAACGATCATACCAGTGGTATCAACACCAGTGTTAGTACCATGTACCTCAACTGATAAGATGTTCGTGCTTACAGCAGTTCCTACTATTGGATGAATATCAATTTCGATATTACTTCCACTAATGTTTGCAGTGTATGTTCCAAATCCAGAAGATGGTCCACCAGTGGTGTCAACATCACCATATTGAAGGAGTTGTACATTTGTACCATCATGAAGAACATTAAGTTCATTGTAGAAATAGTTGTCATTACCATCCTCCATTTGAATATGGAGTTTTGCTGATCTTGTTGCGGTTGGAATTTCCAGAATTCTCGTTGTGGTACCAGCTGCAACAGAGACAGACGATGAAGCAACTGAAACCATACTACCGATGGCAGTTGAACCTATCCCAGTTACACTCTCTAGACCTGCAAAATTGAAGTAAGAAACTTCGTAATTATTAAATTCGAAAAGGTTTGGATACCATTGAAGACCAAACTGGCTTGTTCCGATACTGATATAATCGAAAGAGCCGAGAGGTTTACCAGTATCAAGTGTACCGTATTGATTTAAATAACCCTCTGAACCATTTTGGAGAAGAGTTACAATACCAAACTGTTTCCTATTTCTAATTTCTGTATCCTGAATAAGAGTAAAGAACTTATTCCATGCATATTTGTTATCAAAGAAACTAATGATCGAATAAGGTGTATCTCTTGGCTCACTATCAAACTCGTTACTAAAGTCATCAATTCTTAGAACTCTGTTCCCTCTCGACTCAAAATAATCGACCAGAACCTTGTTTTCAAATACAATCTCATTAGATATTGTTCTACCTTCAGAAATATCTAAAGTTCTCTCAGTAGCTCCATCGAAGTCGGGGAAACAGTTAAGCATTCCCTCACCAATGAGATCGACAACAGTAGAAATCTCAATATCTGCTGCAGTAACAATACCAGGTGCATTATTATCAATAACCAAATCGGCAAATTTCTGGAAACCTGCAGTATGATTAAGCGAACTTACAGCATCTTCCCAAGTTTCTAAATCAATTCTTGATTTGAGAGAATATGAGAAGTTCTGATAGTATTCATTGTTTGGAATGACCTGAAGATTGTCATTTAAGAAACCTGAGTTCGTTTGCCAACCATCAATAAATGTTGCACCAACACCAAGTTTAATTGTGGAGTTGAATGGAATTTTCTCAATGATTGATGCCTTAACACCAGAAGATTCGGATACAATGTCTGTTCCTGGTACGAAATTTTCCTCAGATGAAACAAATAGATATCTACTTACATTATCAAATCTTTCTACGATACCACTTCTCCCTTCGTTAGTTACTTTTTCTCCAGTCAATAAAGGTGCTACCTTAATTACAGGATCAAATATGGGGAAGAATGTTTTAGGAGTGACGGATCCAGATACTACACTAGTAATATTACCTGGAGCCTCACCTGTTGCAAGAACATCCGTAAGGTCATATTCAACATACGAGCCACTTCCACCCAGATTACTGTCAAGAGATGTAACTTTGAAAAGTTTGAATCCATAATCTTCAGAGTTGTATCCTGTACCTGTTGTACCAAAACCAACTGCAACGTTTTCAACAAGAATTTCTTCACCGACTTTAAATGGCCAATCTTTGGCATCACTGAACTGTTTTGAGAAACTTAAACGTACAATTTTTGTTGAGTTATTGTATGTAATTGAACTAATACTAAAACCATTGGTATTTTGAAGGGGTATAATCTGTGGTTCAACGTCATTCAAAGATTGTGTATTTTGAACAATAGTAATGAAGTTATCATCATTACCAAATCTCAAATCAAGATCAGTAATCTGTTTTCCTGTGACACCATCAAGAACCACCAATTGTGGAGGTTGACTATAATTTACACCACCCGAAGAAATTCCTATTGACTCAAAAGATCCAAGAGGATCAACTCTAAGAACTTGAGGGAGAGATCCGACAGCATTAAGAGTATTATCTGATGGGAAACCAAACCCAATGTAGTTCATCTTCTGTTTGAGAATCGAACCAATTGTTGTGCTCCTTGGTTCTAATAATGCACCAGTTCCTGTAGCACTTCTTACAGAAGTAAACCCAGGAAGAGTTTTATATCCAAGCCCTTTGTTAATAGCATTAACAGTATGAATAGGTCCTTGTGCAGTCAAAGATGAAGTGTGATATTTCATCGTTGCACTTGTAGAACCATAAGAAGTTATTGTGTCACTATCAAAAGGAATATTGTAATCATAGGTATCTGATGTAACTCCAACTACACTGTAAACACCATCAAACTTATTGGGAACGATTCCAATACTATTATTTTCAAATACTGTATCATCTTCAAATATTCTCAATTTTACTGGTGGTATGATATCGAGATTATCTGGTTCAAAACCATAGTACAGAATTCTGGGAATATTGTCACTTACATTTAAAGTGAGGTTCGCAGTACTATCAATACCAATGTTACCCTCAGTTGTGACTTCAAATGTTGAGTCTGTTTTTGTAGTAAAGAACTCATTAATCTTCTGAGAATCACTGTAGATGTGCATCTCAAATGCAGAATAAGTGATTCCCTTATCAACAAATGATAATGAGGGGTCGGATAAGTCAAACTTTAAGTTCTGATTTTTTTGAACTTCAATTCTAGGATTAATTCGAGCAATAGTTCCTGTAGTTGCAGAGCCAACATTTACAAAGGTTGGATTTTCCGTATACAATTCAAACTTATCCATGACAAGCTTGATGATATTCCGTTTGTAAACGAAGACATAATACATTCCTGACGCTATTAAACCCTCCGAAGGGTCGCCAGAAGTATAAATGATTTTATCACCAGTTCTGTACTTATTACTTGGAACGGTAATCATATTACCGCTTGTGTTAATACCTGATGGTTCAATAGTATCTTTATCAAATACTATTCTTCTATTATAATCATCATAAAATACTTTAATTGTTGAGGTTGTGGTTGGATTTACGTCAACCGAAATCCTATCCCCTCTCTTCATTCCATGAGTTTCACCTGTCGAAACTGTGACTACATTTTGAGAGATTCTTCCAGTAAGAACTTGGGGAAGAACAGTCACAAGACTATGAGTAACTCCAAGACCTGTAGAATTAGTAAAGTATAACAATCCACCCTTAGAAGAATCAACACCAACGTATTGACTAGTAACTGTGCTCAATGCTACACGATCTGATGCCAGACCAATTATATCTCTAGTAAGTGGAACTGCAAACAGATCTCTTGTTTCTTCGAGATTGAATATTGCGGAACTTTGAATACCACTCCAAACTGCTAAAGATGTACCACCATTTGTATAATACTTGAGTGGAGTGTTAAGTTCAAAACCATGATCTGGATAGAAGAACTGTTGTTGTTGAAGTCTTATCTGGGTGACACCCACACCAGGATTTGAGAATGTAATTGTTGTTGCTGTTCCTGTAGTTGCAGTTCCAAGACCTACAGACTCATTTGGCATGAAGTAATGAGTTCTGTTTGTGGTGACAGGTTTATTGGTACTAATACCAGTGGTAGTAAACCTTACCTTTCTGGGATCATCTCTAACAAGAGTATCCGCTGAATGAGTGACCTGAAGTGTGTTATTGTGACCTCTAAGGACTCTAATTCTTCCAGATACTGCATCCAGATTTAATACCTTAAATTGCTCACTATCAATTCTTAAAATATCATTAGGTCTAACGACGGAGGGGTCAATGATACCGTTAAGATAGACATAAGTGACGATACCAGTCGTCGTTCCCGTTGCAATACCTACAGACGTATACCATCTTTCACTTGTCACACCAACTCTATATGCCCCACCAAGACCCCTATAGAATTGAGACAAACCATCAACGAAGACAATATCGTTTGTTAAGAAACCGTGAGGTGATGAAGTTATTCCTAAGAAACTATTTGCTGAATTATCTCCAATAATTTCTGATGCATCAAAAACAGTGGTTGCAAGACTTACCTGTTCAATGTCTTTACCCTTGATTTCAGAGACTCTCCAATTTACACCTCTTCCACTGGTTTGAGATGAATCAAAGATAATCTTATCATTTACTTTATAGTTATGACCAGGATCTTTGATATTTAAAATATCAATACCACCCAATGTGGTTGATGTAATATCAATGGATGAATTTCTAATTAAATCAGAATTAAAGATATAGTCGTATCCATTATTACCACCATTTGTAAAATAGAATCTGGTGTTTCTAAACCAATTATTTTTGGTGATATTGTAATCGGTTTGATTAGAAGTTGCCTTAAAATTAAAATCAACAGGTAAAGACCTATATTTGTCACCAATTACATATGGGAACTGAGGAAGTCTGTAACTATTGAAAGGTCCAGTTGATTCTATATTATCACTTATTGTACAGAAATATGCATATACTCCATTAGGATAATCTGGAGTAACACAGAATCTACCATTGTACTCGTCAAGGTCACCATCCCCAACAAATTCATAATCATCAACAAAGAATCCATTTTGGAATGCTGTGTATGATGGTCTGTTTACTGGAGTATTCTTTAACTTGTAACCACTCTTCATTCTGCGGATATTACCTGATCCATTGATCTTGTCATATGCATATGGACCATAAATGGGATTTCCATCATAAGCCCATCCCAAAATTGGAGAGTGGAATCCACTAGAGGTCTCTTCACCACCTGTGGTCAATTGTAAGTCAAAAAGACCATACTTGATATTGTCTTCTTCGAATCCATTAACAGAATTTGAACCAGCTCTGAGAGGTCTAGGAGCATAGAATGATGCGAACTGCAAAGAAGTGTTTGCGATATTTTCAGTTAAAACACAATCATCGTCACCAATGTTTTGAAAGGTTTTCTCAAATAAGTTAACATTCCATGCTCTTACGTTAGTTTGAACTCTTGCACCACGACCTGAGGCAATGACATCAATAGAAGTCTTTCCAGGAGTGTATCCTAATCCAGTCTTTTGAATCGTTACACTTTTGATTTGACCATTCTCAATGATCGGGACAAGAATAGCATAATCCCCTTTATTGTCTAAACTTCTAACGACTAAATCTGGTGGAGAGTTGTATCCGTTTCCAGGAGAATTTACAACTACCTCTGTAATTTTACCATTGTTTATAATCGGAGTTAAAACCGCACCTTCTCCAGATTCAAATGTGATTTCTGGTTGTCTGTTAAAATCGATAATAGTGGATGCTCCATATCCAACACCACCAGAAACACGATCAATAGATTGAATAGAACCTCTGAATACGGGTTGTAACTTTGCTTCATAAAGAAGAATGTTACCAATGAATGGATCATCACTGATAAGCCAATTTGCATTTTCACTAACTAAAACATAATATGGATTGTGAATCTCTGCCTCGGTATCAGTCCAAGCAAGAACGGAGACTGGAGTAATAATATTTTCAGTGATTGGAGACTCAATAACATATAATTCTTGGAAATCCTCAACGAATGTCTTATCGAAAGATGATGCTGCACCCTCTACATCAACTGTGATTGGAGGATAATTAAAAGAACCTCTTCCTGCATTTACAAAATTAACAGTTATCTTTCTATCATAAAAATAAGATTTACCCTGTGTACCACTTCCAACTTCTGTTAGAGAAAATTCATCTTCATTTACTTTAATTACGTAATAATCTCTATTTTCATATAGTCCCTGTACTCTTGGTAAAGAACTATCTCTCGTGTATCTAACGACTTCTCCATCTCTGTATCCATGATTTTGAATTTCAACTCTGTTTGAAACAGTGTTAACACCAACAGTTGGAATAACTCTTTGTTTATTCTCGTATCCCTCTCCAGGATTTGTAATAACAACACTTGATACAATAGATTTAAGTTTTGATGCACGTAAATATTGAACACCATTACCAAACTGAGTGAATCCAACAGTATTGACACCTGCGATTGCATCGGCTCTTGTTGTATGAAGTTTAAGAGTTTTTTGACCACTAACAAATACAAAATATTCAGACTCAGTGGTAAGACCAGCTATACCCTTCGTACCTCTTGTTTCGTAGATGACACTTTCACCATCAAGAAATTTGTGATCATTTCTAAATGTAATTTCATTATTTGCTAAACTTATTACATTAGATGAGTCGGCAATGAATGGATTTTCATGTATGACAGAAATCATTCTAGGCTCTGCGGCCGCACCAAATCCATTACCACCCGTAATTGTAATAGTCGGTGGTGCGTAATAACCCATACCACCATCAGTTACATCAAGTCTTACTAAATTACCTAAGACATTAGCAACACCAGTAGCACCAGTTCCAACTTCATCAGATATTTTAACTACTGGAGGATTGATAATATCATAATCTTGTCCACCTCGTGTAACGGTGAATCCAAGAATATCACCATAATAAACACTATTGGTTGACTTATAGTTCAATAGCTCAACACCATTATTCCAAATACCAGTGGTCCCTGCCTTTGTTATTTGGTTATCAACTCTATTATTAGTAGGTTCAAGTATTTGTCTGTAAATACCCTGTGGTTCAATATTTTTCTTGTAGAATTCAAGTAATGTCAGAGATGCATTAGTGACAGACCCGTTGAATGTTACAAAAGTATTTCGGAATAAGTCTGCCTTACTTCTTGCAAGACTAATTTTACTCTCATCAATTCTTTTTACAAAATATGATGCTGATGGAATATTTTCAAATCCTGTACCAGCTGACTGGAAGTAAACTGAATCTCCAGTATGAAATCCATGATCAGGCAAAGAAGTGGGATTAGTAGGAAGATCTAATATTTTTGTACTTTTAAGTGATGCTGAGAATGTGACACTACAGTTGTACGTATTTGTTAAAATATCATCAAATTTTGGTATTGAGTTGGATGCGACCATCACATCCCCGTTAAATTTTGCATACGTATTCTGAACGTTTGCAACAAACTCTTCAAGGTAAGGATATTTTGTCGAATCTCCCTTTAAAAGTTGATTTTCAACGAAAAATGTACCAGTAAGAGGTATCTGAGCAGAGAATCTTACATTAACAGTGTCATTGGAAATAACTCTGACAACAGTTCCCAACAAAGATACCGTCTTATCCTCATTTTCATATCTCAGTTCATATCCCTCACTAAAAAAGTGAGTTTCAAGGAATTTAAATTGATAGATGAATGCAGTTGCGTCAATAACTGTGGTTTCACCTACTTTATATTTTGGTTTGACGTTTAAAAGCCAATTATTACTCTTTTTACCAGGAGCCTCATAACCAAGAGATTTAATTTGAATAGTATCTAGAGGTCTGAAGTAATTTGTCTTATCATTTTGGACAAAATCCTTCAGTGTTGACGTAAAGCGAACCTGAATCTCAGTATCTGTATTAATTCCAACATATGCATAAGAATAGTCGTCAAATTTGACATCTACTGTCTTTTCTAACTCATTAATAATTCCCGAACAGTTATAAAACTGGTTAGAAGTCTTTCCAGTGTATGCAATTGACAATTCTCGACCATCTTCGTCAACGATGGCCAAATTTCCAAACTCTGGGAAATCTACAGTAGAGTCAACACTAATAATTGATGCACCGATACTTACATTCTCAAGAAGTTTTGTTAAAGGGTTAGGTTTGAATTCACCAAAAATCGAACCAGTAACACTTGTGTTGTCATTTCCAGAATCAATACTTACTTGATAGAATTGATAGTCAGCATATGGAATTTGTTGAACATTAGTGACAGAACCTCTTGCTCCAGTTCTTCTTTGGAAAATAGTAAGGTTTTTTAAATCTAAAGGGTCACCTGAAAGTTTTTCGACAACATAGTCTTGAGTTATTTTGTAATCGGCATTAGAAGGGGTGAGCAGAAACTCCGATGGTTTCAAAATTTCAACATCTTCACCATATAATGCTCGGAATAAAATTTCAAATGACTGATCGGTACCTTTTGAAGAGTAAAAACTCTTCGAGTTGTAAATGAAATTCTTCTTATTTAAATCTTCGTAAAAATTTCTATCATCGTAACCTGGTGTGACCTGTTTTTTCAGTTTGTTTAAAAACTGTTTCAAAAACAGAACATTCAGGTTCTTTACTTTTGTGCTTGTGGTATGTTTGTTGGTTTCGGTCTGACTAAAAGTCAATTCGTCAGGATTACCTGTAGAAACATATGTCGTTATACCACTAAATCCTCTTTTACATCCAGTAAAAGAAGTTGAAGTGATTCCAGTGTAATATATGACCTCATCATCAATCTGAATGATTCCGTTTGCATCAGGGAAACCAATTGTAGACGATACAGGGATTTCTTTCGTCGTAAAGGAAATATCAGACGTTAAAGATGTATTATCGACAATATCAAATAACTCTTCAACCTTTACGTATTGGTCAATATTGTTTATAATATCAACAGGTCCACTTTGAGACTCTTGAGAAATATAATATTGCTCTAAAAACTCCCCAAGAAGAGGAAAATCTTCTCTAACATATCTTGGAAGTTGACTGGCGACAATTTCCTGGAATTTTACTCTATCTACTGCCATTTTTTATTAATAGGACGATGTTGTGGATCTACCGAAAGTATTAGAAGATGTTGTCGAAGGTGTTACAGTCGTAGGTGAAGATGATTGAGCTTCAAGTGTTGGATCTACGTCAACAGTAACAATTGGATTACCTCTTACCAAAGTATTCAAGCCATAACTTGATGAAACAATATAATTTGTACCAGATACATCATTTCCAGAAGAAATGTTATCAGCAACAGAACTCACTGTTGTATTATTTACATCCAATTGTAGATAGAGATCTTGGAGACCAATCACATCATTTGAGAAGGGATTTACAGATACTTCAACAATAGGAGAATTCTTATTCACCACTGTACTAATGATATTGATGGGATTCAATTTTATTTCTCCCTTCATATAGTCAATTACACCAATATTTTGTTTTACAATGATTGGTTCAGTTGGAGAATTCAGTTTAAACAAGAAAATTGTCCCCTTTTCAAGATTTCCAGTAGGTCTATCACCAAGATAGACAGTTCCACTAATTCCACTTACTGTAAATCCAGTTGATCTAATGTTATAACCGAGCAAAGTACCTTGATATACTGGAGAATGACCATGATTTTTGACATGGAACCGATTCCCAAAGCAAAGTTCATATTCTGCGAAGGTATTGAGTCTTACTTGCATGTCTCTTCGCATTTTGACGGTCGTAATGTTCGATGTAATCGACTCATTACTACTATCAACAACTTTTTGGAACTTAGAATACTTAAATCGAGCACCGAATTGATTTAATTCGGAAGAATCTGAGTATTTTTGAATATTTTGAGTGACTAAGTTCTGAACAAACGATGGAGAAGGTGCTTTGTTCGAGTTATAATACGCTTCAATATCAGCTTCAACGTAAAGATACTTAAGATCGATTATTTCAGGTCTAATTCCTGCTACTGTGTACCTTTTAATACTCTGTTGTAAGTTTTGTTTGATAGCACTTGACAAAAATACGCCATTATATGGTTTAATACTGATAAAAACTTTTCCAAATTCGGGTGGAGTGAGGTCTTCACCTCCAAAAGCAGAGACAGATTCGGCTTCTGGGTAGATTTGTGGGACTAAAGCCTCATAATCAGCTGCTGTGACTGCCCTATTTTGTGATGCATAGATCTGAGGAGCGTATTTTTTAACTGATTCTACACTTTCGATCGATTTACCACCACCAGATGGTCTATTAGTCGAGACAATTGAAACTCCCTGGCTTACATTGGCGCCATTATTGTCTACGATATTGCCGATATAAGTGAAATTAGTGATATTGTTGGCGGCTGAACCGTTGGAAATAATGTATGTTGCCTGAATAAAGTTAGAATTATCAAGTTTGACGCCAAAAATTCCGTCTCCGAACAGTAATTCATATCTCTCCTGCGAAATTTCATGAATAAAGTAAGACCTTGTGGACTTAGTGACGTTAAAGAGACTGTCAAAAAGTTCAAATTTCCTTGAAACTGTTGAAAGTGCAGTATCTTTAACGATTACCGATAAAGTGTCAGTGTCAATACCAGAGTTTGGAAGGATAAATTTCTGTTGTGGGTTACCAGAATCGACGGTGAACGTTTGAGTTACAAATGTTCCTTCATATACATCGATATTAAAACGTGCAAAACCGTCCGCATCTACAGGAACGGTAATATCATTTGGAATTGAGAAGATATAATTTTTATTCTTATCAGACTGTGTTGACCTTGAAGTCAATACAGCACCTGCTTTGAGTGTCAGAGTAACTGCGGTTGTATTAGCGGCATTTACAACGAAAGATACATTTGCTACTGAACTCTTTCTAGACCTTGGTACATACCCTATATTGCGTGCTAGAGACACCACGTTCTCCCTGAGCGTGGCACTATCAATGAATACCTCATTTGATACCATATTGGCATTATATGAGGTGATGTACGTATTATATGCTAACGTATCGATAATTGTGGTTAGATTTGATCCCTCAAAATCATAATCAGTGAAATTTGAGTTCGCACGAAGATAGTCCTTGATGGACTCCTTGATCTGATCAAAATCTAAGTTGCTAAAATTAACTAGAGGCATTTACCTAGTCGGTTGTAATACAAATGATAATTGTTGTTGTGGAACTTCGATTCCAACAATATTATATTTGATGTAACAATCAAATTCGTTATTATCATAATTAGGTGTCACCCTTACCTGAACTAACTTGACTCTAGGTTCGTAATTACCGATCGTAGCTTCAATTTCAGTTTGGATTGAACTAGCAGTTAGAACATCCAGATTTTCAAATAACAGGTTTGTGACCCTAGAACCGATATTAGGTTCAAATGGTTTCTCGCCAGGTATCGTAAAGATGAGGTTACGAATAGAACGAGCAATAGCTGTCTCATTCTTCAACCCAATAACGTCGTAGTTCATAGGGTTAATCTTGAACGTTGCACTAACGTCCTTAAACCCTTTACTAATCCTTTGGACTGGCACTTAACTATGTTACAACAATCTAGGGTTATTTATAGGGGTATCCCGACAAATTACTCAGTTAAGATTTCGGCTTTATCTTCATTCTCCCAGAAGTCTTTCCAGTC
>Ga0209645_1000597_pt1 | contig 18564 bp, 23 predicted proteins | sample ETNvirenome_6_30_FD_184070 | JGI IMG/M metagenome (GOLD analysis project Ga0209645, IMG submission 184070) | Marine viral communities from the Pacific Ocean - ETNP_6_30 (SPAdes) (version 2) | ecosystem: Environmental > Aquatic > Marine > Oceanic | place: Pacific Ocean | collected 2013-06-19
CTTACGAAACATTTCTAAATTGGGTTAAAGGCACAACGGGCGCAAGTGTTGCGGTCATATCTTCGTTCCAAGAGAGTTTAGACTTCTGGACAAAATACGGCATCATGGTCATCGGTGGTATGTTCACCCTGCTTTCCCTCATCAAGCTGATTAAGAATTGGAACAAATGAGCAAGCCTCGTGTTCTACTATTCAGAGGCAAGGGCCTTATCTCTCGCCTAATCCGTTGGCAAACCAATGGGGATTACTCCCATGCCGCGATTCAGTTCCCAGATGGGACGATTTACGAGGCGTGGCACAAGCCAGCGAAGTTTCGCAAACGTCCGCCATTGGCGGACTGGTCAAACGTAGAAGCCTTCGACATTGTAGGTCTGCCAGAAGACGCGAACAAAACAATGCGTGACTGGTGCGAACGTCATTTGGGTGCGAAGTATGATTTCAATGGTGTTCTCCGCTTCCTCACTCGTCGCAGGAAGAAGAAGGACGGCAAGCTGTTCTGCTCCGAAGCAGTCTTCGATTGTGTGCGCGAGAGCGGCGTGTATCTTTTACGGCGTGTAATGCTGGCACAGGTGTCCCCTACAGTGCTGTCGTTCTCCCCTCTTTTGATTCCCTCTACACCCTACAAGCAGCCATAAACCTCAAGAAGTCCATCGAGCTGAACATCAGCCGCAAAGCCGTTCGCTCCGCGCTCACTACCGTGGTGCTTGTAACGGCGATCACTGTACCCTCTCTAGTCCTTTATTTACGGAGAAAACCATGAATTGACCCCGAACCCTGAATCCTGTATCTTATCCCCATGAGTAGCCAACTCGAAAAACAATCCCTCGGCAAGGGGGGAGCCATCTTTGAATCTGGAACGACTGCGATCACCGAAGACATTTGTGCCATTCAAGTCATTGCGGAAGCGACTTTCTCCGCTTTGGACTGGCCTGAATTGAGCGGCGATGCCTTGACTGGTGTTGCTATTCCTGTAGGCACGATCCTCGTCGGGGACTTCAAAGGCTTTACCCTGACTTCTGGTTCTGTCCTCGCCTATAAAGCCGTCGTCTAATCCAAACTTATGAATCCGACCCCACAAAGGCAGCGGGTCGTAGTTTTCCCGACGCCAAATGTAGACGACCTGCTCTTTTACGAGTTGGTCGATAATCATCGTGTTGGCGAGAAGAACGTGCCCGACTACGGCACGGCGCACCCTGACACCACAAAGTGGCCCGACCATCGGCTGATCCACATCAAGGCTCACGACGATGAGGGCAAGATGTGGCGTTATTACTACGCCGCCGACCAACTGGAGCAGGACGATGACAACTGGTCTTCTTCGCAGGCAGATATCGGAGGAACGAAGTTCGATTCCGTTGTTCGCGAGTATGTTACGCGACGCAGCGAGTATAATTTTGACTCGCCAGCTCAGGGGGATGAAATGCCTAGTGTGCCTGCGGGTAAGTTTACTGACACGTACATCTTATCAGAACGCAAGCAAACCCCCATCAATGATGAGGTGTTAAATGGTCTCTATATCATTGAGCAACGAACCTACATCAAACGCGAGACGATAACAATTATAGAGGCTGACTCAATCTTTGGTGTGGGTGGGCGCAGTGTAGACACACTTTACTATCGGGGTGAAGTTGTTACAGGTGGTACGACCGTTGAGAATTTGTTCGCTACCGACAACCATGCTTATTGGGGATGGGACGATGACGGCAACGAGCGTAGTGGGCAGCAGCTTTCAGATAATTGGTTTTTGATTAGGGAGAAAGAGGGGTTTAACAGCACCATCGAGGCTTATAAGTATAGCTATCCCAGCACTACATCCGTTAGCATCCCCCGCATTTTGACTGGGGCACACGTCGATTGGGCTAAATCTGTGGCTAATGGAGAGCAAAATTCTGCGTGGTCGGGGTTCACTGCAAGCTCAGGATTTGGGGGCAGATCATTGGCTGGGAGCCCCACTGATGCTTCCTCTTCGTCAGCCAGTATACAGCCTTCTATTTCCTTTTCCTTTAGGGAGGTAGACGGCAGTAAGTTACCGACTACTGTTTATGTTTTTTACGTGAAAGACCCCGTAACCACAGCCTCAATCAAGACAACTCTCGCAACTCGCTTTCCTTCTGTGGCTCCTCTTGAATGGCCAGGATTTGAGACAACGTCTTTTTCGGTGTCGCTTATCGGAGGAGCTGCCGAAGTGAGGGCGAGTGCGTCAGCGGGAGTATCTCTCAGCACAGGCAGTACTTCTTACTCATACAAGGAGCAATCATCAGATAGCACACACTATTCCGTTCGCACTAACCGAAAGACAGTTAGTGTTAGCGGGGTAATATCGGAGGGTGGTAGTATTTCTGGTGGTACTCAAGAAGCTTTAGTTGAAGCGAACGCTGAGATGGATACTGGTATTTCTGGTAGCTTTCCTTCCCCCCTTTCGGCTTCTGCCGCTGCAACTGCATCCCATACTGTTACTGGATCAGTGACAACGGCGGGAAGTTCTGAAAGTGGATCAGCTCCTGCTGCTGGTGATTACATTATGCAAACTTCTATTAGGCCCTATAGGTACAAATACTCTCTAGCGGTCGTTGAGGTTCTACACTGGGATGGAATATGAGTGAGCCAAAGTCACCAGAAGAAATGGCTAACGAAGCCATTACGGAATTTGAGCGTAATAAAAAAGATACCTCATACTATGTACCTCCACATCAACTGCCTTTTCCTGTTATAGAGGAGACAGAGACAGATGAATTGAGTGCGGCCCCCGTACCTCAAGTTGAACGCCAGCCGAATGAAGACTTAACTTACAGTATGGGAGGGGGAGGAGGAGGTTATTTCCTTCACCCTTTTCAAATAATACCTGTAGGCGAGACAACTTGGTATGTTAATGAGACTGGTTCAAGTATCATAAACGACGACGACGGAACTTCGATTCCGATTGAAGGTCTTGAGGGCAATAAGTCGAGTACAGGTTTCGTTTACGTCAGTTGTGATATTAGTTCAGGTTCTCCCAGCGGAACAGCAACTCTTGAGGTCGGTGGCGCACCTGACGAGGTAGTTCTTGATAGTAGTGGAGAACAAACTGAAGCGAATCTTTTGATCGCTAAGGTCGAAAATGGCGAAAATTTCCCTGCGGTTTGTCAGGCATGGAACAATGCTGCTCTGTTGTCTAGGTCTTTTGAGTCTGGAAGTCTGGTTTGGACCTTCATCGCCTACCCCTCGCATCCCGACTCGCTCGTCCCCCCTGCTGATCCAGATTTCAGCTAAGACAGTCGTAAGCTAATGGGCACTCGAATTTCATTTAGACCTCGCGCTAGGGGATGCGCTGACGAAGACGCTGAAAGCATAGTAGGTGTCTCTAACCTCGAACCTAGAATTCGATTTGTAGAGGGAACTACAGGAACACCTAGTACTGATGAAGTACAATGTGGCTCAGGAACGGAATTTCCTATGCAGGTCTCAATGGATCAGCTATTTGAAATTTTTTATCGCGTAAGGCTTGGATGGCTAACCTATGGCACTTTTACACACGTTGACAATGCATCAGGTTCTTCAGGCGGAGCAATCACTTTTGAGCATCAAGCTCCTAGTAGCGACCCTGATACTACAGAGCTTACTGAAAATGATTATTCAGGCACATATTATTTAGGTAAAAAATTAGGATACACTACAGAAGACACAAATACGGGATTCACATTAGATAATTTGGATTCTACATTTGATGAAGAATATACTGTAACTGGTCTTTTGGGAGACTCCGACTATTACGCACGAGATATTGACGATGATGAAAGTGGTATGTGGGCATACCCAAGTGCTGTTGGAAATCATCCTAAAATCAACTACCCAGAAGAATTTAGGTGTGGGTATAGTTACTACATGGGATCTTACGGAGGTTATGGAAACGGAGGAAATGTAGGAACTGCCGCCTTACCAAATTCTTGGCCATATTCTTATATTACAGATGCCGTTTCTACTTCTTATGCAGATCTTGATGTAGAATGTATTTTGACTGGGAGAGTTGCATATGAAAATACAGCAGGAGGTACAGGCCCATTTGCCTCAGATGCAGAGCTTTATTTAGAGATGTCGTTTAAGGTCTTTGGAGTGTACGACTATTTGGGAGCTACAGACACTATACTTTCTACGAAAGATGAAACTGTTGGGTCTGATGTGTGGTCAGATGTGGGTTTTGATTTTTCATTTCTTTTCTCATCAAGCACTACTGTTTCTTGTGACCTGTATTCTCCTATTCCCAATTTACCACAAACTACATCTTACAGCGGAACTGACTGGGTTATCGAGGCTCAAGAATGGTGGCCTTATGCCCACTTCAACGGGAATCCTTATTGGGATACTACAAATGGCCAATATCAAGCCCCTTGATATTTTCAGGAAATCCGATAAAATACTTCTGCTATGAGCATTCGATACCGCTACAGTTCTGTCTTGACTGACACCTCCACGAGTAACCGATATAAGACAAACCCTATTTGGACTTCTTCTGAGGACACCTTTGCTTTTGAGTCTGTGGATTTAGATACCTCAGAAACCGTTTTGAGCTATGGCTCCGTGTCGTCACCTAAGTTGCTGCGTTTATCCCACATATCAGGAGGTTTGGTCGAGGTCAGCCCCGACAACGGTGCAACTTATCCATTTTCTCTTGCTAGACCTGACACAACAGTAGACGGCGACACCATGACTGTCCGCATCAATGTCGAGTCCCTACGAGAAACCACTGACGTTACTTGTGAAGCAGACGTTTCTGGGTCTCTAGGAGGGGACTACATTCAGCTTTATGACCGCAATGGAATTGTTTGGGCTTGGTTCGATGTAGATAATGGATCTACTGCCCCCACAGTCACAACTGAACGTCTTATCGAAGTTGATATTGCACAAAACGCTACTGCAAGTGAAGTAGCCACTGCACTTGCCGCAGCCTTGGAGGCTGACGAAGAGTTCTCTGCTACCGCAGCTTCTGCCGTTGTGACTATTGTAGACCAACACATCGGAACTCGCACTGACGCGACTGCTGGAACCACTGGTTGGACTACGATCTCTATTACACAGCAAGGAGCTGCTGCCCCCATCTTTAAGGCCAAGTCTGAAAATGAATCTGTTCTCAGCGTCATGGTCGTGCCCAACTAAACCCCTAATATCATGCCCGCTCTCCCCGTTCACGCCATCAACTCGGCTCTTTCTAGCTACGTCAGCTACGAAAGCGACCTTCAATCGATGCTTAACCTCGTCATGCCTCGCCTTTACGCGCTGGGTAACTGGCGGGATCTCGTGTACGAATGGACGATTGAGACTGACAATGACTATTTTGCACTGCCAGAAGACAGCGAGATGCTGCTGGCGGCTATGATTTCAGACGCCCCTCAAAAGATCGTGAGCCAGTGGCACGATTACCGAATTTCTGGATACGCCTCCTCTGGCCCGTCCCCAATCTACGGTATCATTGACGACGGGTTCCACGCCACCAAAGAGGACATCGACATTGAGACCACCACCGATTCCTTTGCCCTGAACCTTCGACCCGTAACCCCTGACACTGCACTGCCTTCAACGGGCACGATTCGGATTACTGGATGGCGTGAAACTACGGGCGACACTGAACGTGACTCTCAGACTACTGAAGTCTTCAACCTAGATGGCAGTTCGCAGATGGTCAGCGCATACACCAACTGGCATGAAATCACGCAGGTTTCTTTTGAGAACGTCGCCACAAAGGTTGACGTGATCGCGGTAGAAGGGTCTACCGATCTTGCTACATTGGCTCGCGTTCGTGGGGATGGCGTCAGTCGCTATCGCCGCTATCGGTTCTCCAATGACAGTGAAGACACCAAAGGCATTCGGCTGCTCTTGAAGCGCGCTTGGACTCCCGTGCTGAACGACAACGACATCGTTTATTTAGGCAACCTCAACGTCATTAAGCACGGCTTATTAGGAATGATTGCTGAGGATAACGCTGACTTGCAGAGATCCAGTTATCATTGGGGTCTTGCTCAGCAGTTGCTCGACAACGAGCTAACCAACGCTCGTGGCCCCGCTAAACCTAAACTCAATTTTGATCCAACAGGATTAGGGAGGGGTTCTCAAACCCCGAACATCCTGTAATTCACTATGGATCGAGATCAGATTATAGAGCTTCAACATGCAGTCGGAGCTAATCCCGACGGTATTTGGGGTCCTCGATCTCGGTCTGCTTGTCAGGAACATTTGCGGTCTTTAATGCCCGACCCTAATCCGTGGCCCGAACCCGACCACACGGAGCTAGAGAAATTTTATGGCGACCCTTGGGACAACGCCCCGATTGTCGGGATGACCGCCCCATCATGGATGAGGTTGTACAACACCGACCGCAAAGTCCGCAAAATTTACTGCCACGAGAAAGTAGCGAACTCGTTGCTTCGGGCTCTCGATGCCGCATATAAGGTGGCCCCGTCTGTGGTGAATAAGTATTATGGATGCCACGTAGACCGAAACATCAGGGGTGGGGCTTCACCATCTCTCCACGCTTATGGGGCCGCTATTGACCTATCAGCCATCTCAAATCGTAACAAGTCCGCGTGGCCGCAGGAATCAGATATGCCATTGGTAGTGATGGAGGCATTTGCGCGACAAGGGTGGACACCCGCAGGAGCATTTTGGGGCAGGGACGCGATGCACTTTCAAGCAACCCAACCCTCTTAACTAACCCAATGAGTCGGTTTATTCTATATCGCCCAACTCCAGAAGATGTGGCCGAAGCCTACGCGCGATCGCAGCGATTGGGCGTACTTCCTAATTCGTTTACCAGAGGTAAGGGTAGGATGGCTGGGTTCTTAGGAGAAGTTGCTTTCGAGCGCACGTTCGGAGGTGACTACGTCGGCGACGAGAGTCGAACTCACGACTACGAGATCAAAGCGTCGTCGATCGACGTAAAAGCTAAGATATGCTCTACTGTTCCTCAGATGACTTACTGTGTGAGTGTTCCTGCACAGCGTCTCAAGCCCTTGCAGGCGGACGTGTATTTTTTTACTCGTGTCCTGAACGACTACAGCAAGGTCTGGTTGTTGGGTTGGGCTACGGCTAAATCTGTCCAACAAGACAAATTCTATAAAAAGAAAGGTGAAGCCGACGACTACGGCTTCACCTTTCTAAGTTCGGGGTATCACCTCCCCATTAACCGCACCCGACGGCCAGACTCGTTTACGAACTACCTAGATAAACAGAGCGGTCGGCGGAGCGGTTGAAATAGAGAACTTGTTTCTTATCGTCGAGGCGAGCTACCCACTTACCCCGCTTCCAGTCGTCGACTCCAAAGACGGGTTTACCATCTTGGAGCCACGACGTTAGACGAAGTTTAGGCTGTCGCTTTTTGTGGGGCATCGATGTCGTAGGTTTCTTCGAGGTTGATGTGCCAGATCTTGCCCCCGCCGTGACCGACGGAGCGTATAGGGCGGATTCGTTTGTTCACTTTCCCTGCTTCCTCCAGCGTGGACATACCACGACGAACGAACTCAAGGTTGTTGGACATACCCACACTGCGACCGCTATTGAGGTCGTGCAGAACGACTTGGAACTCGGTGAGAGTCCCCCGCCACGTAGTCATATTCTCGTTCATCTCGCGGCAACGCTTGACGAAGAACTCCACCAACTCAGCAATAGCACTACGGTGACTGTTGTCGTACGCAGCTTCCGCGATGGATGGGTCGATGTAGCCAGCGACTCCGAAGCGACCATTGCCTTGAATGTCCTTGGGGATCTTCCAATCCAGAAGGAAGCGAGCGAAGTACGGAAGCTCCTTCTCGATGGTTGCCTCCAAAACGGAGTTCGACGGGAAGTTCTTGGTAGCTTTGTCGCGGACCTTGATCGCCATGATCTTATCCCTGTTCGATGAATCCAGTGAGGGGATCACTGAGAGACTGTTCGCGTCCATGTTCAGAGACATGATGACACGACCAGCCCAAGGCACGGACAGGGAGTCTGCATACTTGGCTTGATACTCGATGCGAGGGTTGGCGACTGCCCGCTTCAAAAGCTCAGTGGCTTTGCGTTGGTCTTGGAAGGAGGCAGCAGAAGTTGTATCATCGATCACCCATGCAGCCACGCGACCTAAGTCTTTATTGAACTTGGTTTGTCCACTGATGTAATCAGAGGCGTCGGAAAACCCACCAACGAGTTGCCCGATCACGCGGTTTGACAGGAGTGACTTGCCGCGCCCAGTCGCGCCTACTAGCAGGAGAGCTTGCCCCTGTTCGAAGTTGTGATTCAAAGTGGCGTCATAGAATCGTTTGAGCCACGCAAAGAAGAAATCGAGAGACGAGTGCTTGCCGCCGTCTTCGAATAACTGATGCAACCACTTGTGGAGGAAGGGCCAGTTTTTCGGGTCGCCGTCTGCTTCAGGCTGCACGGGGAAGTTTCTCGCGGAGTTCAGAATACGGCAGCCGCTATAGTTGACGATCCTTTGATCAGAGAAAACGACGGGGGCGATCTCGTCGATTCGATTCTGATTCTGAATCAGCAGCAGAGCATCCTCTACTTCGGAAAGTTGCTTGCCACGTTTCTGACGAGTGTTGAACCCCGCTTGACGGAGTTCTAGGATCACCTGCTCTTTTTGAATAAGGACCGCAGAATCGTGCAACAACTTAAAGAAGCTACGTCCGTTGAACCAGTACTCGTCGAGCAGAGTGTTCATCTTCTTTTTCTCGTAGTCCTTCGTGAAGGACGACCCGAAGATGTCTGACCACGACATGAAGCCGCGACCCGCACGATCACTGTGGCAGACCACGCCGTCCTCGACGACCTGACAGCCGTCGCGGTTAATGCCGTCGTCAATCCAGAAGAGCGGCCCGCGAGATCCAATGTGGAAGTCTCCCACCCAACGATTCGGGAAGCGGGACTCAACTTCTTGTGCAATGACGTCGATGGGAATCGTGGTCTCTCCAGAATGAGGGGGTTTGTCCATTGCCGCTTTGGTCAGCGAGTTCTGAACAAAATCGGCGGGGAGAGGGTTGCCTACCTTCTCCCAGTCGGAGCCCAGTTCGAAGTACTGATTCGGCTTAAGGGAAGTACGATCGAAGCCCGCGAATGCCCTATTCATTTTCAGAGCAGACTCTATGTGCTTCATGAAGGTGTCGTATAACTCTGGAGCTATCGGCAAGGGTTCGTCAAACTCCCACACCAGCCGCATGTAACCACTGTAGGTTTTACTAAGCCATGTAGGTTGGTTGATACCAAAGCGCGCGGCGAGGTTGTCGTGTAATGATTTCCAGTCGACAGCAGCATCGTAGTCCGCAACAACTCCGTAAACCTTATTGACGGGGTTGTCGTTACTGATCCGTTTCGCAGGGGCCCGTCCTTCACAAGCGTTAAAAAACACATGATCGGTACTCGCGTCAGAACACCACTCACGGTACTTCTGTTTATTCGCGAACGAGGGGACGGTTCTCTTGAGTTTGGATACGTCGGATACTTTGGCTGCTTTGGAGTCTCGGAGGTTTTTAATGTAGCGGTAGTTCATTTTTTATAGTGTTGGCTGATATATCCTTCAGAATCGAGTGGTAAGTCGTGACACCACTCAGGGGCGGTCGACATGATGCGATTCATGGTCGCAAGCACGTCCTCAGCTTCGTCCTCAGCACACTCCGTAACCACTTCATCGTGGACGTGAAGTATGACTGGGATTCCAGCTTTCTCAATCTCCAACATCATGTAGCACATGATATCGCGGGCCATCGCTTGGCTGGCGTTCTCGGCGAGAACACCGCCCCACAGTTTCATGGGGAGTCGTTTTCCATTGCGATTCATTATGGCCGTGTGCTGAGCGCGGGGTTTACCTGCGACCAACTGCTTGGAGAGTCTTGTTCGTCCGTAGTCGAGAACACGACCTGACGGTAGTTTAATCTGGAATGGACACTCTACGTCGTACGCGATCTGCACGTCGTCGTTAAGGTCATACCAGTATTTAGGAATCTTGCTGAGGCGCGAGCGGTACAGTTGAATCGACTCTTCTGCTTCTTGAATAGGCATGTCGAAGATCTGAGCGAACTTTGCTGGTCCTGCCCCGTAGCCTGCCCCCAACACCAGAGCCTTTACCTTATGGCGCAGCTTAGGATCAGACTTAAGAGGTTCGGGGTGGTCTTTGGGCCAGAGCCCAAATCGAATCGCGAACGCTTCGTAGATGTCGTCAGTCTCAGAGATTTCTTTGAGAGTTTCTTTGTCGTTGGCCAGCCAGCAAAGAGTCCGAACTTCGATGTTGCTCAAGTCGGCAACGACCAGCTTACGACCTTTTGGTGCAGCGATCATGTGGCGCAGATTGGCCCCGAACATTTCGTCACGAGGAAGATTCTGCAAATTCAAGTTGCCACCGCTGCCAGAGAATCGGCCAGTGTGCCCGCCGAAGTACATGATGCCTCCGTAGTATCTGCTGTCGGGCATAGTCGCTGCGTCGAATGATTCCAGCTTCTTGGCGAGGGCATTGATGCGCCTCCAGTTGGTGACCGATTCGATCCACTTGTATTTGTGGCCGTGTCGGCGAATCCATTCCTGTGCGTCAACGTCAGTCTGAGCGAGACTGGCGGGAGGCTCGATACCCATCTTAAGGCACTCGTCATCAAAAGCCTTTCGGCTAAGGAGCGGCTTCTCGCCGCCCCAAGGAATGTTTTGTTCACACTCAAACAACTTTTCTTTCAGAGTATTGAGGTTCTTTGCGAGTAGGTCGGTGTCAATAGGCAGGCCGCGCTGCACGGCGGTGCGGTTCATGCGGCTAATGTCGCGCTCAAACTGCGACCACTTGGGATTGTAGTCCTGCCAGAGTTTCAAGCAGAGTTCAGAGTCTTTGAGAGCATACTCTTCAACTTCGCGTTTGAAATCTTCGTCCATCGTCTCCCACCGCTTGCCAGACATATTGTCGCGAGTGGACTTAGAAATCTCCATGTTATATGCTTGGGCAGTCGCGTTCTTAAGAGAACGAGGAAGACCACAAGCCGCCGCCATGTCTGCGGTACAAAACCAGTTGAGAGGCTTTACTTCAGCCCACCAGTTTTGAGTGACCCCGTAGAGGTAAAGAGTTTCATCGAAAGATGCGTTATGGGACAACACATCTGAACCAGCAAGAATAGACCAGTCGAAGTCTTTAGGGTGTCCAACGAACTGATATCCGTTATCGCCGACGACCGACACCATATATGCATCGAAGTCGGGATGTGAAAAATAGCCTAGAGGCCCAAGGTGTCTGATAGAACAGTCCTTGTCGTAGTAAGTCTCGAAATCGAGCGCGTATGTGGTTTCCATAGGTCATTAAGAAAAGGCCGCCCCGTCTGGAAAATGGGACGGGGCGGCCAGAGGTAAGTAGGGGTTACTTGTCTAAAGGAAGTTCCAACTGCTCGTCTTCGGGCAGTTGAGCTTCCAAGGACTCACGAACAACGTGAAGGCGAGTGAGGTCGCCCTGAACTTTTTCGACGGCTGCTGTAGACTCAGCGATCATGTTGCTCAGGATTTCGATCTCTTTGCGGATTATCTCTTCTCTTCCGTCCATTACTTCAGGATGCAAAAGATTCAAGAAATTCGCGAACGTCTTCCCCTGCCTCTTCTTTAGAGACGCGCAGAGTAGGACTGTACCAACTGTTGCGGCCCTTAGTCATCAACTCAGACTTGAGCTTGAACACGCGGGACGACAGGTTGACCCCTTTGTTGAAGGCAGCAAAAGTAGTTATCCGCTTGTAGGTAGAGCGGTATGCATTTTTAGCTACGTTCAGGGAGCCGATGGCGTAGTCATTGCCGCCGATAGGAATGGTGTACGCACCATCATCTTCAGCGTCTTCGGGCTTACGGATAAGGAAGGTAATCTCCGCAAATTCGAGCATAGGGTAGTCACCATTTTCAGCGATTGTATCAGCTCTATCGCGGGTCCACGCAATCTCAGGCAACTCGTCCGATGTCCCATAAGGGATGTCTTGACGCCAACCTTTTTTGGCGGTGACGACAACCACGTCGAGTTCTACGTCCTTTTCAGCAAGCACGTCTTCCTTGTTGTGGAGGAGCGATCCTTGAGGGCCGTCGAGTTGACTGGTAGCCTGCACCACATTGATGCGAGGGATATCGATATCTTCCATATCGATGTTAATGTGAGAAGGAACTTCAGCGAGGCTGCTATTTTCTTTCTCGGTGGGTGCTACGACGTTTTGCGTAGCTTCGTCTGGTTTACTGGTTTTAGATGCCATATTTATTACTTCTGTATTTCTATGTTCTACTGATTGGCGATAGTGAACCGCTCGTCAGAGGTGGAGATAATGCCTTCTTCTGTGAGTTGGTCAACAAAATTTTGCTCAAAGAATTTTCCTTCGCCCGCAGGGGCTTGACTACCAGCGAGTTTCGCAAGTTTGCCAAGGGGAAATTTTCCTTGGTCGAGGAGAGTTTCGAGGTCGATTCCGTAGTCCGCAGCGATGTCGACCAGCTTCTTGTTATCGTTGATGGAGCGAGTCCGACCCATTGAGCGAAGTTTCAAGCCGTCAAGTTCGACCCCTTCTTTTGCCGCCTCAAGCGTCTTAGCTTTGATGGTAGAAGCCCAGTTCTCCACGATCTTCGCGATGCGGAATAACTCAGATAGACGTTTTGGATCGTCGATGTTGTTAGGGTCGACGTCGGGGATAGTGGAATCCAGCTTCTTCGCAACCTCGACAACAAGGCCGCCCAGTGCAGGGCATACATCTTCAAACTTGCAGAATCGGCAGTACTGGGTTGGGTTGCAGTCGTCGAGGTCAGGCTGCCCGTCTTCCCATTGTGGCCTCACCCTCTCGCCTTCACGTACGACTTTCTCCATGCGGTCGACCAAGTCTGGCAAATCCTCGCGGCTAAACTTATGGTGAAGCGTAGCGTTGTGGAGGGGAACGTAAAAAACAAAGGTGATCTCTTTGATGTCGGGGTAGCGTTGAAATGCGCCGATGGTGTAGGTGATCGCCTGCTCGTTGTTTTCAGGGGGGTCTATGATACTGATACCTGTCTTGTAGTCCCCCATCACGGCGGACTCACGCCCCTTCAAAATAAGAAAACGGTCGCAAGTTCCCCACGTCTCGGTCGTGTTCAAATCAACGTCGACTTGAATCTCATTCAGCTCTTCCTCGACCGCAGGGAAGTTTGCCATGAAGGCATCCTCCATCTCTACGATCTGATTGTAGATATCGACCTCTTCTTCGTCGTGCAATGCAGAGGGGTCGTGAACTTCCAGAGCCTCGTGGATGCGGGTTCCTCGTTCGGCTGCTGCTGACGTTCCGTCACGCCCCTTGTAAGCGGGACACTTGGCAACATACTTTAGGCTCGACGGAGAAAACTCCGCGTGGCCCCTACTTTGATGGTCGGGATGGTCACTCATTCTTGTTAAGTTTGGATTTGAGAATCTTGATAGCTAGTTCGAGCGCGGCGAGCTTGATTTCGTATTCGTGAATTTGCTCTACCATTTCTTCAATTACTTCTTCGGCTTCTTCGTTTTTTGCCAAATCAGTAACCGAATAATGCTTAAAGGGCGCAACTGAGGGGTCATGGTCAGGTTCAGGTGGGAGGTTAGAACTAACCATGTAGCATGTCGAGGTTAGAACTTTTACGGTCAATAGCTTTTAGGACTGCTTCTTCGACTGTGCCGCTGGCGACGAGAACCTTTTGTAAAGCGTCACTTTTCGCCCCGTTGCGGTGAATACGTCCTAAAGCCTGCAAGTGGTCTTTAACATTGAAAGAGGGCGAGATCAGAGACACGCGGGGTCGCTCACCTCGCACGTCGTGCAGTGAGATACCTGTTCCGCCTGCCGCAATGTTTACTATTAAGACGTCAGCGTCGTCCTCTTGAAACTCGTCAATGTATTGCTGGCGCAGGGCGGCGTCTTGACCACCTTCAATCTTGCCACACTTCAACGCTTCTGCGAGGGCGTCCGCCGTCTCGCGGAAGTTCACGAACAGGACGACGCTGTTCCCTTCATCGCGTAGGTCATTAGCCATCTCGACGAGGTCGTGAACTTTGAACGACTCAGCCAACTGGCGCGCTCTTAACATGTTGACCAAGACAAACTCACTATCCTCGACAGTACCCTCTTCGATAAACTGGGTAACGATCTCAGGCGTAATGCCTAACTCAGCGTACGCCTTGTTGATCTTGGACAAGTTGGAGAACTGGATTGGCTCGACGAAAATTCGGTTGTTCTTGAAGGAGTCGGGAAAGTCACTAACAGTGAGTCGCTTCACGCTCTTCTGATACATGGTGTCGTGAAGATCTTTCAGCGCGCTACGTTTCCTCAGCTCCCACGCTTTCCATTGATTCTGGTAGCACCCGTTGCAGCGCATCCAGCTATACCAACTTTTGAGGTCACCTTTAGCTGCATTTAGGGAGTGTAAGCCCAATGCAAACCCGATGGCCCGCATTTCAGTAGGGTCTTCAGCGGCAGTGGCCGACATCATATGAATCGGATAACCTGCCTGCGCGGCTGCGATCAAAAGCTGAGCGTTCTGCGTATATGGGCCTTTGGCTTTGTGGCACTCGTCGAAAAGCATCAAAGTGTCTGGCGGCAACTGCCATGCAAAGATCTTCTTGCCCCGCTTCTTAACGTGTGGGGTTCGGCCTGTGCGAAGTTTCTCGTAGTTGAGGACGAAGATTGGGTCGATCCCATTTTCTTCCAGCTCCCGCTCCCACGATGGGATCACAGCCTTTGGGCAAATGACTGCCACAGGTCGGCAAAGCGAACTGGCGAGGTGAGCCGCGACTACTGTTTTGCCTGTCCCAACGTGGGAGGTATCCAGTGAATTGGTATTTAGGTCGTGGCAGGTTTGAAAAAATTTAAGGGCTTCAGCTTGTTTCGGGAATAATTGCTTCATATAATTTTCAGCCGATATACCTGAAGTGATCAGAGAGATCAAGCCCTCTTTTCAAATTTTCTCACGAGTTGACTGATAGAGCTAGGATCTTTGTATCCGAATAACTTGCTCAAAGTCGCATTGTTGATCTGCTGGTCTTGCAAGGATTTGATCACGTCATATCGAGCGCAGTATTCTGGCACTTGGTGGCAACGTCTCTGCGTGTCCCTTTTGGTGATGATGTCTTTTGGTTCTACTCGCCACCTCTTAGCAGCGAGTTTAATTTCTTTTTCGATGATGGAATGTTTGGTCATTTTGTGTGAATGTTTCCCAGCAATAGCGTCCAATGAGGTAGGCGTCAACAATTCCGTCGTGCGGAGATCTACAACGATCATTTTTGAGCCATTGTTCTTCGGGCTCTAACTCGCGGGCTAATTTGAGGGCGGCAGCTTTGGTGCGGCCTTTTGGAACTTTGCCTAGCATCGGGCGTTGCCATTCGTGTACTTCGATGCAAAAGGGATCGAAGCCCATAAGTTCGGCGACAGTCGCAAGCCGCCCAAAACTGATCGCCATTGACCGAACCGCTTGTGAACTTCTAGCATGCCGCAAAGGCTCTTCGATAACGATGTCTGCGTCGGGTTGAATGTTGAGGTCTCTGAGATATTCCCGTACGGCGATTGCGTTGATTTCTCTCTTCTCTTTCCGCTCCATCGTCGGCATCACGGTATAGTCGATGATACTACCGTCCTGCTTCGATAAAGCACAAATCGCTCCATCAAGCCCGTTGTCGAACGCGACGATCAATTATAAAGTCTGTGGCATAGGTTAAAGAAACGGCGAATGAAGTAGCCCCGCGCAACGCTAATTAAAACGAAGACGATAGAGAGCTTCAGACTCTGTAGTGCGGTAATGTGAAACCCAAACATTGGCAAGACAACTAAGTTCGCCACAAAGTTTATCAGGTAACCCACGACGGTATTCGTGATCGACTCGACCAGCGAGTGAGACTTCTTTTGATTCATTTTTGATACTTATTTGGATTCGTGCTTTTTGCGGTCTCTGCGCTCCCACCATGTTTCCTTTTTCCCGAAAGCGCGTTCGTGTGCCGCGTTTCTGGCATTGATGTCGGAGACGGGGCGAGGCATGTCGCCTTTCCCTGATCGAGCGCGTAGGCGCATGTCTTTAGGGTAACTCATTTGCGATATCGTTTAGCAACTCTGTCCCAAGCTGGAAAGAAAATTTCATCCATACACCGCACAATCGCTTCCTCCTCCATTGACTCGCTGAAGGCTACACCTCCGATTGCCAAGGCAGCATGAACCATTTCGTGCCTCAGAGTAGACAGGTAGAAAGCCTTACTTTTCATCGCTCGGCTCGACACAGAAATCGTTTTCTCGTCGTGGTCATACTCCCCCCAATCCTCAAAGTTCTCTACGACTTTGATTTTAACTCGATGTCCACCAATCAGGACAAAGCGTTGTGGTTGGAATGACACGGAACTATGGTAATGAGTATCTAAAATACTGTCAATTCAACTTGTCAAACCTCAAACATTTTGAAGTATCCGTCGTAGGTGCGGGTAATTTCCGACACCTTATTGAGCTTCTCGTCTTGGTTGAGCAGGGTTTGAAATAGCTGCTTATCTGAACACCACTTCCTGCCTGTCCAGAACTCAAAGCCGCTGTAGTCGCTCTTATACAGGGAATGCCGCTCGTAGCTTGGCCCTAAGTAAACGTGGCTGAGTCCGAACTTGTCTGCAAACTCTACCTCAAGGTATGTGGAGTATTTGCCTAAGTAGAGTTCTGGCTTGGCGTAGTCCCAACAAAACTGGTGTGACAGCAGCTTAGAACCACATATTTCCATGGCTGTGAATGCAACATCGTCGAATAATACAAACCATTCATTGTCGCCTCCATACGACTCGAAGAACTCGTCACGATCCATTCTGTCCTTGTAGCCTTTTTGGTCTACGTATGCGTCGTATATGCGATACAGGGAGTCTAAGTCTGGGTCTTGAGTAAACTGTATTTCTACGTCGCTGAGTCTACGCCGCAGCTTGCGCTCGGTTTTGGTTTTCTCGTAGGTATCAAGATTGATTCGGGACTGCCTGCTCTGATACCAGATAATGTCGTTTTCTTTTTTGAAATTGGTGTCTTGGTTATACCAGATATTAGAAGGACACCAGCCATTGTCTAGAGCCCAGTTGTATTCTACAGGCTCAAAGGTCGCGCTGACCAGACAGTGAATAAAGTCGGTATTGGCTTGCTGTCCACAGGTATGGTCAAAGAATAAATTCATTGGTCGTCTTTTGGTATGTTTGCTTCTCTATTAAACTTGCGTCTTTCGCGTCTGTTGTGACGCTTCTTAATTTCTGCTGATGCCTTTGCTCGTTTCAGCCACTTGTGGGCGTTGCGAGAAAAGAAGCATTCTTGCTCATCTGCGTCCTTAGCTGGGCGTTTCATTACCTCTATGCGAAGAAAAGCAAAACTCCCATGACTGAACGGATTAGCCATATAAGTAGAAAGCCAGCAATCAAGGTTCCTGTTTTGTTTGTATCTTTTGCCGCTTTCAATGTTTGAAAAACAGCACCTAAAAACAAGATGCACCCAAGTGCTATTTTGTATCCGTTGCAATCATTCATTGGCTTGTTTCATTGTTTGAACAGTTTGGATCAAGAGACGCTTCGCGCTCTTGTCCTGTTGGGTTGGGCTTCAATCGTCTTTGAGAGCCAAATCCGTGGTGATTCCCCCAATCAAAATCTTTATCCGCTCCCAGCTCTCGCCCTGAGCGAGTTCCATCGCTGTAAACCCAATCGCTGTGGTGCATGGTTGGGCCGCACCAATCAACTTTTCGGGTCATCCCGCATCGGCATCTCTGCTGAGTAGGATGCATGAAGCCGTTTGTGTGCGTAGTATTCCAGCAATGCACATGGGCAAGCCCAACAATTCGTTTAAGCAGATTCACTACGTTCATGGCTTAACTTCTCCGTCCTCGGTTGGTGGTTCCTGTCCTGTTTGGTTATGTGTTGAAAATCTGCGGGTTGTTGTCTCTGAGTAAGGGGGCCTTGTAGCCTTCACCCCTCCCGCGCTCAGTTGGCGTCCCTCGACTGGGTTCTCCCAATCCTTATTTGTTTTATCCTCTCGGAAGGGTAAATCGCACATAACAAATCGCTGGACTCAATCGGCTACCGCCGACGAGTCAGCTTTGGCGTTATCTGAAATGAATTTGATTGGGTAATCGTCACTCCCTGACCATTGAGCAGTCATCGGGATTCCGTATCGGTCGAATGCCTCATTGCACATATCCCGAACACTTTCCATCGGATTGCGTTGAGACTCGTTGGCCACGTATTTCAACGCAGACAACAAGTCAGAGCAGGACAACCCCTGCCTCGCTTCGCTCGTTGTGGTGCCTGTCTTCATGCGTTCTGCTTGAATATCTGCACGGCTTCTCTGTAAGGATACAGTCCTCCTGTTGGCGCAGTCATCCAACATGGCTTCGACCAATACACTTTTTTTCGGAGGTCGAACCGAGTCCACCCATTCCGCTCAAGAATCAAAACCCCAACGGGCCAAAAAAGCAGAACAAAGCATTGCAGAAAACGCCATGCGGCGCGGATTGGTTTGGTCAAATTTGTTTTCATGGCGTTTCTGAATTTTCATCGTTCGCTGAAGAAATTGCCTCGACCGCTTCGCTGAGTTTCTCTTGTGCGTCATCGGTGTCCATCTTGACAGCCCGTAGGCAATCGTCAGCGATGTCG
>Ga0209645_1000598_pt1 | contig 18564 bp, 18 predicted proteins | sample ETNvirenome_6_30_FD_184070 | JGI IMG/M metagenome (GOLD analysis project Ga0209645, IMG submission 184070) | Marine viral communities from the Pacific Ocean - ETNP_6_30 (SPAdes) (version 2) | ecosystem: Environmental > Aquatic > Marine > Oceanic | place: Pacific Ocean | collected 2013-06-19
AACCGCGTTGATAGTACCGCCCTCACGCGGGGGGTGCTTGTTTGAATCTCTCGGCGGCAGCAGCGTTCTTGGCTGCGAAGCCAGCCGGTCCCTCGCGCACAAACTTGGCAGAGGTCTTGCCCTTCAGGTGACTCACCAGTCCCTCATGCTCATGTCCAGCATGGGGAACGATGTCATAGTCATCATGGTGGGCGCGGAAGGAGTCGAGCATGTGATGCTTGGCATGATTGAGGTGATGGTGAGCGGTGAACAGGTTGTCGAGTTGGGATGCGTTGTTGTTGATCCGCTCCATGTACTTCCCGGACCATTTCTCTCTGGTAGATTCTGGTCTGGTCCTGCCCACGTAATCACCAACGAAGTCTTTGAAGTCCTCGATGGATCTCTTGCCACTGGTGCGTGCCATCAGGTTTGAATATCCTTGGACCAGCTTATGGAAGTTCTTGTCCTCTGGAATACTCCTTGCGAATGCCTGTGTAGTCTCATCCCCCATGATCTGTTCAGCAGTGTTGATGTGTTGAGCAATGGAGTCCTTGCGGTATGGACTCAGGTTGAACTCCTTCCCAGTAAGGGACAGTTCAGGAGCATGTGCGCGTGGGGACTGTAGCTGTTCATGGTCGGGTTCGTTGCTCGTCTTGACAAGATCAGTCTTACCCACCTCGTACTGTGAGTGAGGAGCGAATGCAAACTTACCTCGTGCTCTTGGATTCGTCTTGTACTGGATTGTGTTGGATTGGTAGACTCGATCTGCATGATCAGGAGTATGCAGTACATCAGCTTGGACAGCGACTCCATCCTTCATGTTGTCCATTGTTGCAACAGCGTCGAGTGCGGGACTGAGTGTGTTGACATAGTGATCCTTGCCGGTGGCAGCAATCGCATCGTGATCATAGAATCGCTCTCGTCCAGACTTGTAGGAAGCAAATGGCCGACCGTCTTTCTCCTTGCCTAAGACCACACTCATACCACCATCAACCTTGAGAGATGCGCTGTGATCGGCAGTATGGAGTCCATTGAATCGATTGAACATGGCGCGAGTGTGATCAATCGCGTCTTCATGTGAGCCAGAGTAGAGCATGTCGCCAACGTGAATCATGTGACCCGTTGTGTCGATCTGTGGTTTCTCATCCTGTTCGATGATATAATCTGTGAATGCTATAGTCTTCATTACTGTATATATAATACTGGAACTAACTAAGGAGACTCCAATGAACATGAAAGATTTCCACGCATGGGTAAAGGCAGGAAACTTCGATAAGCCGAGAGAGGCTGATGATGTACACACTTCGAGACTGCAAGAACAGAACAAAGATGTCCTAAAAGCAATCCAAGAAATTACGGACAAGAAAACCAAATGACAGAAGAAGAAACTTTTGGCTTCGATGAAGTCACCGAAGACGTAACTCCAGATATCGAGATTCCTGATATTGATCTCGAAGACTATGAAGTGCCAGAAGACGAAGAGACTGCTGTGGAGGATGAAGCAGGAGGATCTCAAGTCTTTGCATGGATTGGTTCTGGACAGGGTGGCGGAAGACTCGCCAAAGCATTCTATGATCGAGGATATCGCAAGTGCATTGCGGTGAACACATCCAATCAGGATCTTGCTACTCTTGATCTTCCCAAGGCACAGAAGCTCCTGCTCGATGTCGGTGAGCAGGGAGCAGGGAAGGATATGGCTCGTGGACGGGAAGCCGCCAGCAAGTACAAGCAGCACATCTTCGATCTGATGAGGAAGATCTACGGGAACAACGTGGATCACCTCTTCGTCTGTATCGGTGCCGGTGGAGGAAGCGGTAGCGGTTCAACAGACATCCTCATCGAAGTGGCAAAGAAGTACATGAAGTACATCGGTCATGACAACCCAGAGAAGCGCGTCGGGGTTGTCCTGTCACTTCCAACCAGAGGTGAAGCAGGATCTCCACAGGTGGCAAAGAACGCACACGAAGTCCTGAGCACCACCAACGAACTCGCAGTCAACAACGACATCTCACCCCTCATCATTCTCGACAATGCCAAGATCGAGAAGATGTACAAGGGGCTCACGGTGAAGAAGTTCTGGCCCACGGTGAACAACACCATCTCTGGACTCTTCCATGTCTTCAATGTTCTCACCAACCAGTCCTCACCCTACACATCATTCGATCCCACAGACTATGCTACCGTGCTCCAGTGCGGTGGAGTCATGGTGATGGGTGTTGCGAAGCTCAAGGAGTTCGAGGACGAGCAGTCTGTCTCTCGTGCCGTCAAGAGCAACATCGAGAAGACTCTCTTGAGTGACGTTGACATCTCCGATGCACGGGTTGCTGCCTGTGTCGCAGTGGGTGGCAAGGACATCATGGAGAACACCGCAGGACTCATGGACAGCCTTTCATATGGCTTCGATACTCTCTCATCCCTCTGTCCGAATGCAACCCTGCACCGTGGCATCTATGAGGACAACAAAGACACCCTTCGACTCTTCACTCTCGTGAGTGGTCTGTCTGTGTCAGATAAAAGAAAGTTGCAGTTGAAACTACGATGAAGTCATTTCTAGAATACATTAGCGAATACGCATTGCCAGATACGGTTCCAACACCCGATGCAGAGGAAGACATTGCTCCGGAGGAAGAAGAAGATCCATATAGAAAAGTCAAGCAACAGGGTGGTCTAGCAATATCGAGAGAAGAAGAGAAGGCTTCTCAGACGAAAGATGCCATCATTCATGCCCGGGCAGGTAAATCCGCACCGGGACATCGTAGACCCAAGGAGGGAGATCTAGATCAGTCCACGGATGCTGCTGAGTTGGCATCTACAGAAGACAAGCGAACCACATATCAAGGAAGAGTCTCAGCCGATCAGATCGAGAGAGAAAGTGAAGTATCAAACTTTGCCGCACGATCACACAACCAAGGCGTTGCTGGATATTGATCATTGACTAACTAAAATTTATTTGTATAATTCGTATACATACACTGTATAACAACTATTTTATGGAGACACATTGTTATGACAACAGCACCCGCAGAAGAAACTTTACTAGAACGAGAAGAAGACGAGCCCGTCATCGAAGAGGGATTTACTCCTGTGAGTAATATCGTTGTAATGAAAAAGAACGGCCGTTATATCGCCGTTGCGTCAAAGAATATCAAAGAGGGAGAACTACTCGAAAAGTGTGGGTTCATTGTTGCACCATACAAGAGCAACGAACCAGATCAGCGTGCGAAGCAACTTGCAAACATTCTTCCCGTGCTGCCGTGTTCATGTGATACCTGCAAAATTGTTGGCCCTTCACTTGTTATCCCATCTGGAAACATGATCTTCATTCAGTTTAGTCAAGAGCCAAACTTGGACATCAAATTCAATAATCAGAATGCCACCATCGAGCTACGATCAAAGAGAAGAATCCTCAAGGGAGATGAACTATTCGTGAACTATGCCTCACTGTATCCACAGAATGAACTTGCTCAGGAATCAATGTTCAAGGAAGATCCCTTCAATGCCAACGTATGATTATCGATGTGAGGCATGTGGTGAAATTTGGGACTCATTCGAGATGATCTCAAACAGAGACAAGCCATGCAAAGAGAAATGTCCCCATTGTGGTGAAAAGAAAGTAGTTCGCCACATTGGGGAATTTCCCTCTATGTCTACAGATTCAAATCTGACTCCAAACAAGAAAACGGGTGGACAGTGGAACGATCTTATGCACAAGGTGAAGAATTATACACCGGAACGATTCCACCAAAAGCTAGATAAAGCATCATCCAAAACAGGAAAGCGGTGGAAAACATAAATGGCACAACATCGAGAATGCTGTTGCGAAGTTTCTGATCCCCAGATCGAATGCCTGCATTCCGATAAAGTTTTCATTCATACTGCTGACGAATACCAAACAGAACAAGATAGATCAAGATCTCACTCATACAGAGCACCCAATCTAGGAAGTTCACACGCATATAATATGCTTTCAGGAGGGGGTGAACAGTCAATATCCACCCCCCAGTCCTCTGTTGGTCAACAAGGAGTGAACACAGCCAATCCTACGCAAGTAAAAATAGATCAAACACACCCATACGTCAGAACAAATTACTCACAAGAGGAATTTGCAAAAGCCGGATCACAGATAAATAACCAATCTGCGACAACTGGAATGAGTTGCATGTTGTGTCAACATGCACTGGTGATGTCGTTCAAAAGATCTTCGTATGCACAGAACTCATATCTAGAGTTACGTTGTCCAGAAAGTAGTGGTTGTCCCATATCTGATACTACATGGGATTCATGTAACCGTGCGGTAATCTATAACTGGTACGACTCATTTGTTCCAGAAGAAGAAGAGCTTTCTGCACTGTATCTTCACTGGAAAGATTTCTGGTATCTGGAAAGAATGCCGACAGGTGTTCCATTCACATGGTGGGATGAAGGAAGACCCCGAGACAATGCGACCGGACCTATGAATGCTGGATGGGAGCGGTTTGGGTATAGACTCAGCGAAGATCAAAATGCCGCTAATCCGTGTTCAACCATCCTACCAAGAGCAACCGATGCCAACTACATGTGCTATCCAGAACTCAAGGCCACCACAAATGCTCTGAATCCATATTTTATGAAAATGGATGGTTCCGGTAGAGATCCTGAAGGAACTCCACTAAGCGCATATGATACTTATCTAGAATCCGCATACAACGGTCACTGCAAAGACTATCCAAACATAGAAAGAACAGCTCCAGAATTTAGTAACATTGAAAGTGGTCTTGTTTCAAATGGAAGCAGTGTCATATATGAGGGATACAGTTGTGCAAATCCGGAAGGCTCCATAGGTAGCCGAGGATTCAGTTCATGGCAGTGTTACATGATGCAAGAGAATCCAGAACTAAGGACTCTTGCTGATGTGGTTTCATTTGGTGACGGTAGAAAACTATTCCCCGCACCGACTGCACAGAATGTGTATGGTGATCTATACAGTACCATGATCGGAACCATGTACAGAGTTCGTCTATGGGTCCGTGCAGACAAGATTGGAATGAATACCAGCCCCGACACAAATCCAGAAGGAAGAGTGTTCTCATACCCATGTGTTGCTGGTAGTCTTGCAGACGGAGTAGTTCCCGATGGGGATGACACCTGCTGCGTACCATTTGGTCCATGTATTGATGGGGTGAGTAAAGAAGACTGTGAGCAAGTATATTACGGTGCCAGTAATAGAATAGATCTGTGCAGTGGCAACAATTGGATGTCCAATAGAGAATGCTGTGAGTGTAGAGAAGGGTTCGATGAGAATGATGGTTGTGACCAAATCGAGCAGGATCTTGAGGGAAATATTACTCGCTACTACACTGGGGATTATGACTGCTTTGCCAAAAATGTGATCACTGTAGGATGCAATGAGCGATGTGTATATGATCCCACAGACAAACCAAAGATTCCTGCATCATCATATGGAAAAGTCACCGCATTCCACCCACCAATAATGAATAGACTCATTCACGGGGATGATCCATCCGACGTTCAGTTGTCAAAGTGTCAGAAACAACACTCTGGTCCATGGGGAATGCTCTACACATGTTCCGGTGTTCCAGTCTTCTCATATGAACTAGATGATCTGGTGGAGGAGGGACTTCTCGCTGCGGGCGATGCAGGAATAATAAAGAACTACTGGAAAACTGGAGCAACCCCCGAAGAGGAATGCACAGACATTGGATTTGCTGTAGAAAGACTCGGTGATACCGGACGATTCAATGCAAAAGACTGGAGAGAGGATCAAGTCGCTGATCTCACCACGCTAGAGACAGAGTTCCGCAGACTTGCACAGACATATTCCGCCGATGTTGATGATAGCTTCCTCAACTATGAATTGCCAGATGAGATAAAAACGTATGTAAAGGACAATGAGCTGCTTCCTGCTCGGAAGACAGGACAGTCGATGCTACATGCCTACATCAACCAGTCGATAGGAAAAGAATCTGTCCGAGAAGGAAGTAGTTATAGACCATACAACCTGTCCGGTGAAATGTCTGATTACCAAATCCCATTCGGTAAAGATGATGTCTCTCTCGACATACAAAAATATGATCCATGGCATCCCAAGTATCTCGGACCACCAGACACCGAAGAAACAGAATTGTTTCCGGGGTTCATTGAAAGACCATCAATACCACTTAACTTCTCATGGGGAACATTTGAATTCAAATATCCAATACAGGAAATGTATGATGGATATTTTGGTGAGGGTGTGTATACAATCTCTGAAGCCGAGAAAAAGTTTTTCGAGGCGTGGTATAGCAATATACCAATCTACTTCCATGCAACTCCCGGTGGTTGGGCATGGACAGGAACTGGTCTAGGACCCGTATATAGAAAAATTACTGAGTTCCAGTCTGAGGATTCGTGTGGTTGGGATAACAACCCACTTGGTGTCCTCGATCTGACAGATCTAAAAACGTTCTACCAGTTAGACATCAATACACGAACTGGGCAAGGTTGCCAACCCAACCCAACAACCGTCAATGAGTATTCAACTCAATGCTGTGCCGGGTGCGTCATTGATGATAGCGGTGGTGGTGGAGGCGGTGGTGGTGGTCCAGGCCTCCTTGGCGGTTCACCGGGTGAGTATGATCACAGAGGTCTTGAATCCAGTTGTCCTCAGTTTGATCCCTTCCCAAATAATGTTCGCGTGGCGGCAACTTCAAATGCCAGTCTCGAAGTGTTCCCTACACTCGATCACCAAGCACGAATTGGTTATGGCTCAATCAGGTGTAAGACTCTATCACAACCATGCTTTGGTTGCTCTTATGGTGGATCACTGGAATGCCCTGATCTTGGAAATGAAGGTTGTGGTAGTGGTGATGGTATTGATTGTTGTAGTGCAGCAACTCCATGTGTACAACATGGGCCTGGCACTCGCGTTGAGACGGAATGTGGTTGTCAGACTCCATCCGTAGTAGGAATTTCTTGCTGCACCAACTTCCAACCATATGGCAATCGGCGGTTGGGAATCGCTCGCCGTGGGTTTAGAAAAAATGCGGATTCCATCGACAGCTCCAATGTGCCTGGTCATTCCGCATATAATGAATCAGAAACAAATACAACTCTTCGCAGAGCAGGATTCGATATCTGCACCCCAGGCATATCATGCACACCCGGCGGTGACTCGTGCGGTGATGATTGTATTTGTTGTTGCAACGATTGTGACGATCCAACAAATTGTACATGTCAATCTCCATCTAACTGTGACGCTGCACCAGAGTGTGTGCCCCCATGGGATTCGGTATGTTGTGATACCGATGGTGTATGTTGTCAGGGTGGTAACTGCAATGACGGAATCCCACGCGAACAGTGCGAATCTGAAGGAGGTACATGGAAAGAGGGTGTTGAAAGTTGCTCCAGAGATACATGTTCTGATCTACAAGAAGGATCTTGCTGTCCTGTCTGCACACATGGGATGGATGATTGCATCCAAACAACACGCGAAGGGTGTATAGGTAAATATGGAGCCATACACGATCAAGCATGTTGTGACGAGGGAACAGACTGTAATTGTGATCCCAAGAATCCCGATGATCCATGTCCGGAGTGTTGTGGTGCGATATGGACAGCAAATGGTACATGTCCAGATCCACCAGATCCCGGTGAAGTTGGTCCACCACCACGCGGTGTTGCAACTGGCTGCCTGAAAAACCCATGGCTCTGCTGTGAACCCGATGGTGGATGCTCGATAAAGGATTACTATGAATGCGTAAACAATGGTGGAGAAGCAATCCAACAGGTAGAAGATGGAGACTTCCCGGATGGTGATGCATGTGATATATGCACTCGCGGACATTGTTGTATTGTGTATCAAGATTCTGTGCATTGCATCGAAAACGTAACAGAAACTCAATGCGAACTGCAAGCAGGCGATAATGACTTCAACTTTAATCCTGATACAACAAGTTGTCAGGATGGTTGTGGTAGCGATGGCGGTGGTGGTGGTGGTCAGGATTGTTGTGATGATGGTCCAAATAATAGTTGTGGGGAGGATGAATTCTGTCAACAAAGTCCCAGTGAATGTTACTGTGCTCCCAAACCAAGTGGTGCATGTGATCTACTGACAAATATTGGTTTCCAACAAGGATGTTTAGGTAATCAGTCTCGTATGTTTGATCACGTCGCAACGCGATGGAGGCCTAGACCAGAGAATCCAGCCACTCCTCTTAAAGAGGAATGTTGGATGGGACAGCACGATGTTCTTGATTCGTGTGTTCGCCGTCATTATCAATCAACAAAGAATGCGTTCAGAATATCTTCGTTCGTCACAATGTCTGACACGGATCCATACGGACAGAATAATAGTGGAGCATGTCCCGGAATGTGGGGAGGAAGCACAGAAGGAGAAGGTGGATATCAGCTCGCGGCATGTTGTTGTCCATCGTGTTCGGCATTCTGGAATAGACGACCGGGAACAGGAAATGCCTGCACAGGAGATCTGGCCACCACGAACACAGTAAGAACGATCCACACACCAAAGCAGGAATTTACTGTAACTGTATATCCCTTCCGATTGCGTTGTGCTCAGATCCTTGATATCAATGGATATCAACGGTGTGGACTTCTCACTCAAGAAATTGAAATCACAGATCCCCTATACATTTCTCGACTTCCAAAATTACTCATAGGAGCAGTCGATCCACTAAGTTGCAATACTATATGGAGATCCGGAGGTGGTTCCGTAACAGAGAGACAATACACTTGCATGGTACAGGATCGTTGTGCAGAGTCCGAAAAAGATGGAGATCCAAGTCCCTGCTGCGTATATGAAAGTGAAGTAACAACTTCAATTTATGGTGTCTGTATACCAGAAGATTTAGACGGTGATGGGGTGGATGATGGGTGTGATCCAGATGACAGTCTTGAGCCTGATGTTCGAGCAGTGACAAACCCAGATCATATTAATGATGCTGGATATTGTCAGGATCTCTCTAGAGAATCACTCTTCGTGGGTTACAGCTATCAAGTGCCAGGATCTGGAAAATTTCTATACACTCCTGATAATGGCGGCGGATATCTGGGTGGCGTTCCTGGCATTCCAAAGTGGAGCTGTCCACGGAGCATACTAAGAAGTGAACGAGAACTCGAAAGGCCCGGTAGAATTCCTGATGATACTGTACTGCGAACTTGTGCAGAATTCTTCAATGACAAAGAACTCTCAAAGATAAATCCGCCGGTGATCACTGATCCGGAATCAAATACGGTTGACTTTAAATTCTATGGTGGTGTGAGAGATTCAGAGACAACACCAACAGGATATTCGGCAGAGTACGTAGACATAGACACACTAAACCCCGCATGGAACAGCTTATGGCTGAAACAAGAGTATCCATCAATCACAAATATACGCCTATTCGGCATTGGTGATTACAATATAGAAGGTGGTTTTGGTGGTGGTATGAGTGAGGACCGAACAGATTTAGAGGGAATCACCAGAGGACTGTTCGCAGGAACCATGGTGATTGAATTTGAAGATGAAGCCGATTTCAGATACTTTGATGGTCAGGTAGGACACCACAATATCAAACTTACGATTGGTCCAGATGGAGTGCCCGGATTCGACAGCGCAGTAAATAAAGCAGGATGCGAATATATTGGTCGTCCAATGCGTAATCCGTTCTACACCAGTCCAAACCCACCCGACTGGGTTGGGTATATCAATGGGCGAGGACTCACATATGCAAAGGCAAGGGATGGTTTCAATAAACCACAAGTCGGTAAGGTATATGAGTTCTGTGCAGAGGAAGCAGGAGCTGTGGATCAATGTGGAATAAAGCCCATCGGAGATCTTGATGGTCCCGGTCAGAAGGGAATTGTAGGGTTTATTAGTGAAGATCCATTCACTGTCTATCTAGATAGAATGGGTATAAGTGATGGTAACTTTGATGGTTGCCAATAGAATGAAAGTTACATAATGGATTTAGATCCCAACAAGACAATAGAAAATAAACGATTTTTTAGACATGGCACAAACTACTTACCGTCAAATGTAGACATCGACAGACCATCGGCAGATCGATTGATGGCAAATTTTAGTAGAAGGATGGGCGATGATCTCGGTTCGCCTGAGTTTCGAGAGGAGTCCATTCGTTTATCAGAAGAGAAAAAGCGAGAAAAATACAAGCAGATTCTCATAAACCAAAAGAGAATGAAGAGAAAGGAACAGATTCGCAAGATAAAGACCTATCTCCCAGCAAAGCTCAGAGGATTTTTTGGTAACCTACCAAAGATTACACCAAAGAGAATAAAATCATACGTCAGAGCAGAACTGTCAAACATAGAACAAGGACCGGTTTCTCTCCCAATATATGAGGAAAGAAAGAAGATCTGTGGTGAATGTCCCCATAGAAAATTTGTAGAGGGATACAAGGATCCACTCGGATTCTGCACGAAATGTGGTTGTGGTGCAAATCCCAGAGCACAACTCACTGTCAAACTCAAACTTCCTGCAACTTCATGTCCACTAAATAAGTGGGGAGAGTCCACAGGAATATACGAAAGCCTGTGGGGTAAAATCAAATACATAGTTAAAAGGAGATTTAACAATGGCAGAATACAGTAAAGCAGTTAAACTTGTAGCAAATGCAGGATTTACATCGGGACCAGCTCCAAAGGGAGTTCTATTGATGCCCGGTGATTCATGTGATATACGAGATTTTTATGGTGTAACAATCGGCCTAACCAGTGGTTCGGGAGTAAATGCAGTTCCTTTCATCTTACCACTCCGCTTCGTACAAGTCGGTGGTGTAACAGGCTCACCACACGTACTTTTCTGAAAAATAAAGAACAAATTAGCTAAAAATGGCATATATACTATGATATGCCGTTTTTTAGATCAGTCTGTGTATTGCTGCTGATCGTCATAACCACTAGTTGTGCAACCCGTGAAAAGTTAGACGATACTGATCCTGCATCAATAGTTCGCGGCGAACAAACAGAAGCACATTTTGAATTCATTGAACACTGCACTGTCCCTGCTGCGGGATCCCTGTATAATATAAATGACACGTTTGTTGGTTCGTGTGTATTGGTAACACCAAATATTGCACTAACCGCAGGACATTGTATAGAGTTAGGAAGGCTGAAGTATGCTCGTTTTGGCGATGAAGAAATAATGATTGATGTACAGTGTCTACACAAGGACTATATTCGTGGTGATGATCTGGGAATATTAATACTTAAGACCGAATCAACACACGAACCAATGTCAATAGTCGAGGATGTTAGTATTATTCCGAAGATGTTCCCTCTTCATACCATAGCACATGGAGAAGGAAAAAAGAAGATGAGTAGGGAAGGTGTGTATCGCTACTACGGCATTCTCAACAATAAACCAACCGAAATTGTATTCCTTCCTCTAAAAACTTCTGTATGGTTTGGTGATTCTGGTGGAGCATTGGCATATAAGGATGACGAAGGCACAATAATTCTAATTGGTATAATTACTCATTTTTCTACTGTGGGTGAGCACATATACGAGTGTGCAGCAAGAAGAGCAGATAATTTTAATATTTACGATGATATTTGGCAGCCTTGGATTAATAAATAATGTGAAAGTTGAATATGGGTTAATCATTACAACACATAATAAAATAAAAGCGCCTATGGGCTCGCTACCTTAGGTCCGCTTACTATAACCCCCACCATAAGTCAGAGGGTGAACACTTCGAGGTGGGGGTTATTTTAATTCTATTATATATAATTCGAATAGGAGCATTGTTTATGTCTAAGAAAAACATTAATGAATCACTAAAAGATGCCTGGCAGAAATCCCTTCAAAACGGGGAAACAATTAGATCGATCAAGCAAAAAGAAAAAGCTCAACTAGATTCCATTGTTGAAGAGACACGAAACGATGTTCTATCTCACATAGCAGAGAGTGATAAGGGGTTCTATCGCCCCGAAACCAGCCCCTACCATAAGTTCAGAGATGGTGAATACATTCGCCGTCAGAGACTGCTCGAACAGGAAGCCATTCCCGGAAGCACGAGCACTGATGCAGGACTCTCTCAGGATGTTGATGAGGAGAGAAGAAAAAGAGAACGAGAGAGACGGCAAAGAGAACAAGAACAACAAGGAAGAAGACGCGAAGAAGTAGCCGATCAGGCTGCATCCACTGGACCAACCAGAGCAACTGATCCAAGACGCACCGGAACTCGTGGTAGCACAGGTAAGATTGGTTTTGATCCAAGTCAAAGAAATCCTGACGATGTTAGGAATCCCGGAAGAGATCAAGCAATTGACAATATCATAGCTTCAACTAAAGATGAAACACCCATAGTGGTTCCTGATTCATTAGCGAGACCAGAAGATCAAAGTCCAAGAGATCCACTGGCAGATACTATGATAGGAAAACCAGAAGAAAAAACACCCGGCGAATTTGTTCTTCGTCCAGATGAAAAGAAACCAGAAGAGGTTGAAACTGTAGGTGCCTACAGAAGAAATCAACTTAATAAAATGAGCGACGAAGAACTCGCTGCTGAAGTTGACACACAAGCAGGGAAAGACTTCAAAAGCAAGATGGCAGCAATCGAAGCAGAAGAAGCCGAAAAGGAAGGTATTTCGGTAGAAGAACTCAGGGCCCGCACTAAGCAACGTCAGGCTAAACTGAAAGATTATGACAGAGGTGCAGTTACTTCAGTTAAGTATGGTGCCTCCAAAGAGGCAAGGAGGAAAATCGAAGACCTAGAAGCTCAAGCAAAAGCTGCTCGAAGAGCGGGAGACAAAGAAGAGTCGATTAAATTGTATCGACAGGCCTCCCAGCTAAGAAGAGATATCGCAGCCGATCGTAGCGAATATGCTAGATCCGGTGAGGATGTTCCTGCTGCCGCTGGTGATGATAAAGATGCAGCATCTAAAATAGGTGCTGGAGGAGGCGGTGATGGGGAAGATAACCCAGCAACTGAAGTTACAAGTGGTCCAGTAAGTACAGATACACTCCAGCATGGTGGTGTAGTAGAACCGAAAGATGAACCTGAATATTCTGTAGATCAAGCTGGAAAACCCACAGGAGAAACTGTAATTGATGACGAAGGAAATGTCCGTGACGTAATAGTGGGACCACAAACTCAAATGGCAGATGCTCCCGGTAAACCCGGATCTGGATATAATATATCAGGAGCATTGAGCACAGAAATTGATCTTGATAAGTTTGGTATGCCAGACAACCCAGATATTCAATTAAAGGGTGTAGTTACGTCTCGAATAAGGAAAGATGGTGCTGGATATAAAGTACTGAATGTGGATTCCGAAGATCCCTCTGGTGTGGAATATATCCGAAATTACCAAGACGGCAGAAAAGAAATTAGATACAGAACGGGCAGAGTTACCACACTTGATGCACAAGGAAATGAAATCCAAGCGGGTGAAGAGGGTGCTGCTCCTGAGTTGAGTAATCTACAATCAAGAAAAATTGACGCTGAGATAGCCGGAAATGAAGATCTCCAGAGGATGAAGGCTGATATGAATAAGTACTTATCCGCAGCGGGTCGCGGTGGCGCTGGACCTACTTCTTCCATAAGGGACTTTTCCGGATCATCTCGACGCAGAGCTTCGGAACTTCGTTCAAAGATTAACAAAGCCGTACAAGAGCTGGCAAGAAGAATGGGCGTTTCGGCAGATGCAGTAAAAGCAAGATTCGAAGCGGAACTGGGACTTCCAGCAAAAACTGAAGCAGAGAAACAGGCTGCTGCAACACAAACTGGTGATGATGTGAAACCAGATCCTGTCACCGGAGTCAATGCTCCCACAAATGCACCTCCTGCGAGTGTAGCAGATCAACCACCAGCTTCCCCTCCCCCACCAGCACCAGCGGCCGAGGAAGAGGAAGAAGAATTAGTGGGTCCACCACAACCCGTAACTAGCAGTTACAATCATATAAATAAGTATGGCGTAAACCTATTTGAAGCAAAAGGACCGCTCCAAAGATGAGAATTTCAAAAGAAGAACATAAACTAATTTCCGAAACATTCGATCAAATTGCGAACAAGCAACAACTGGATGAAATTAAGGCAATTGATGCTATTCACTTAGGTCTTGATGTCGCAGGAATGGTTCCTGTCTTCGGTGCTGCTGCCGATCTAACCAATGCTGCACTCTATGGCATACGAGGTAAGGGAGGAATGGCTGCACTATCGGCGGCCGCTGCCGTTCCCATTGTTGGTCAAGCTGCAACAGCAGGTAAACTAGCAACTAGATTTGGTGGTAGGGTAGGAAAAGTAGCAAAATCCCTCACTCCAACCGCAGCAGCAACGAGAAAAACTGTTAAAACCACGAAAGCATCCATAAAGTCGGCACAAGCAGCCGGAAAAGAAGCAAAACAGGCGGGCAAAGCTGCTATCGAGGGTGGTGGTATGTTCGGCAGTGCTAAAGGTCTAGTAACTGCCGCAAAGAAGAGGGTCGCAGCAAAGGCCGCAGTAAAGTCAGCAAGGAAAGCAGCACCGGATGTAGTAAAAAGAGCTGCAACACGGGGTAAGTGGTATAAAAATATATTAGGCGGACCAGGCGGGACCGGACGGTACGGACTCGCTAGAGCTGGCGTTCTTGCAAGAGGCAATGTTGCACAAACCTATGGGTTTAATGATCCAAAGACTCCAGCAAAAGATGTTCAGCTTGGTATTCCCGGAATCGCACCGGGTGAAGGTGCCGCTGCGATTGGTAAATTGACATCGAGCATTTACGATACACTAAAGAAAGGTGCCAAGGGATTAGAAAGCATAGAATTGGGTAGTTTCCAACGATGACATCAAGAAGAGATCAAATCAAAGAAGGACTCCGGGACTGGATTAATCAATACAAAGAAAAGATTGATACAGCACAAGATTACGCAGACATTGTTGGTATGATTCCCGGTGTTGGTAATATCGTTGACTATACAAGTGCCGGATTGGATGTTGCTCAGGGCGATTATGGTGATGCTGCCGTTCGAGCGATGCAAGGAGTTCCCATTGTTGGTATTCCCACCGCGCTCGCTGGTGGCTATGTAAAAGATAAACTAATGGATTATTTCGATAAGCCCAGTAACGCATACAAACAGTATGGGCAAAGTATGTTTGCGGGTAAACCCAAAGATGATACCAATAAAGATACCGATAAAGATACTGGTGAAGCAACAGGATCTCTGCTTGCAAATATGTACAATACCCGAAGAATAACTCCCGGTGGATTTTCCTCCTTTAGAGAATCAACAGAGGTTCTGAACGAAGCAATTCCTTTTATAAAATTACTACGAGGCAAAAAGGGAAAGGTCGCTGACGAAAATAAAGCTGCGGCAAAGGGTATAGATCCAAAAGATATATCCGCAGCAAAGGCAGGGGAAAAGATCCAGGCCGGAAAAGAATTCGAAGCTCAAAGAAGAGCCACTGGTTATGATCCAAACACTCTGCTCAATAGACGAGGTAAATTACTACCCGGAATGGCTCTCGCTGGACTGGGACTGGGTGCAACGATTGCAGTTCCTAAGATTTTCGGTGGATCTGACAGTGTAGAAACAGCGGGACAGCCACTTTCGGTTGGTGCTCACTCTGGATCAGCACCCGCAAACACCTTCGACAGACTACAATCACTATCCTCATTCATACCACAGTACAATCCAGCAGGATTTGCACTGAACGCACTTTCAAATAGAATAACAGGACAAATAAGATGACTCTACTAGAAGAAAAAATAAACAATCTCAGCAGAAAAGCAATTAATGAAGGAATTCAGGATTATATTCCTGCTGGAGTCAAAGATGCGTGGAAATCAGTATATTCTGTGGGTAAAGTAGCACTAAAGCCAGAAATAGAAGGATGGGCGAAAGACTTCCCAACAATTGCAACAACTGGATTGTTCAAATCAATCGACAAAGGACTGCAACGAGGAGCACCCGCCGGAGCTGCTATGGGAGCGGCTGGAGGTGCATCACTCGCTGGTGGACTAGCTGCTGGTGGTATAATCAATAGACCCATACAGGCATTCAAACAGAGCTTCCTTCAAGACACCGCTGCAAAGAGGGGCATAAAAACAAAACTCGCCAAGGCTCTCGGTGCTAGTGTAATGTCACTATTTGGTGCTGGAGCAAGAGCAGCAGGAGCAGGTGCTGCTGGTGCAGGACTCGGTGGTGTTCTTGGATGGCAAGGAGGACGAGAGGCTGGTGCTGCTCTTGCAGGAGCAGGTGCCCTCGGTGGTCCCGCTGGATTGCTGGTTGGACCCAAATCAGGTGCAGCTCTTGCTGCTCTTGGTGCTCTGGGTGCATCGAGCTTTGGAAAGAGTTTGGACAAAAACCGCCGAGAACTTGCTCAAGGTGGTTTTGGTGGATTTGCCGATAGACGGGCATAAATAATATATAACGTAGTAACTTACTTTAAAGGAATCAAACATGTCTTACGAATACGATAGTAAAATCAATAGAGAGCTAGCCAAAACTGCTCTTGAAATTTATGAAAGATCGCACACTCCTGAACCACAGGAAAATCTAAACGAATCAACCAATCTAACTGAAGCACAGGAACAAATTCTTGAGTCTCACATTAACGGGCTCTTACTCGAATACGTTGCTGACGTAATCGTTCTTGCCGAACAAGAACTAAATGTTACCCTGAACGAACAACAAGTTGACATATTCGCCCAATACATTATCGAAAACATCGATGGTCTTGGCGAAGAAGGCAGAATGCGTGTTATCTCTGAGTTAGCTCAGAAATACGGCGCATAATTTACTTGCATTTTTTAGTTTATTGGATATGATTATAGTATGAAATTTAGACATGTTGCGTCTCCATTATTAGAAGAAATATCTGCCACCACCGATGAGGGTGGCAGATATTATTCTACCCCTACTGGCAAACTGCCTAGTGTCACTACAGTTACCGGACACAAAAAGGCAAAGTTCTTTGCAAAATGGAGAGCGGAGAATCCAAAGGAAGCCAAACGAGTCACGAGTCGTGGTAATACATTCCACAGCCTCATTGAGGACTATCTAAACAACGAGTTTGATTTGGATAGGGACAAGGGGAATATTCGACCAGACATTCTAGAGCTGTTCCTACAGCTCCAGCCAGAACTAGACAAGATAGACAACATTCTGGCACTCGAAGTTCCTCTATGGAGCGAGACTGTCGGTTTGGCAGGACGAGTGGACTGTATTGCAGAACATGACGGTGAACTCAGCATCATTGACTTCAAGGGGGCCACACGTAAGAAACGAACCTCAGATATCGAGAACTACTTCCTCCAAGCAACGGCATATGCTCTTATGTGGCAAGACAGGACTGGTAAGGAAATCAAGAAGTTCAAAATCCTGATAAGCTGCGAAGACGGCACAACACAGGTATTTGAAGGTGCCCCAATACAATATACAAAAAAACTGTATGATACTATACAGGAATATAAAGAAAGTTTAGGGCTGTTTGCATGAACAAAGTCTATATTAACATTCCAAATACCCGCGAATGGGTTCGCTGCAACGAAGATACTTATGCGTCTCGTTGGAGAGAAAATTTTATCGAACAAAATGGTGGAGAATTCGTACATAATGGTAAATTCTGGCAATGGTACGAAAAGTCCACAACAAAAGAGGAAAAAAATGATGTTGCCAATCAGAAACCATTATACATAATTACGAAGCCCGATGGTGGACAAGTTACGATAGACAACCTCTCAAAATTTTGTAGAGAGAATAAATTAAACAAGTCCACCATGTACTTGGTAATGAATGGAAAGCGAAATCATCATAAGCACTACAAGTGCTCGAAAGTAGAGGAGTAATTCAAATGCAAACATTGAGCGAAATCTTAGGAACCACGTTTTATACTGTAGTAGTATTTGTAGCAGGTGCATTAATTGGTACTCCACTCTGGAATTGGGTAAAGAAATTCTTACCATGGAATAAAGACTAAAGAACATTTCTTATCGTGTTGAGTCGGTAGACTCTATTAAACACAGATAGGAGGTGATCCAGCAGTCCAACCCTATTTCATATAAAGTTAATCAACACGATAAGGTCGGAGAGTCTCAGGACTCTCCGACACTTTTTTATAAATATGAATAGCACAATCTCTTATGGAGTTGGAATGAAGACAACTATTACATTTGGCAGAATGAATCCCCCTACTCGTGGTCACGAGAAACTCATCGATAAGGTGAAAGAACTCGCAGGTGATGGCGATCATCACGTATTTACTAGTCAAACACATGACAAAAAGAGAAATCCACTCTCTCCTGAACAAAAGGGTAGTTATATGAAGTCATCATTCCCCGACACTAACATACATTCTCAGCCCTCCCCCTTCCATGCGCTCACACACTTACAAGACGAGGGATACAAGGATGTAACTGTCGTTGTAGGTGCTGATAGGGTTAGTGAATTCGAAAGAATTGGAGCACATAAAGACTTTAATTTTGACAACTACAATGTAGTTTCTGCCGGAGAAAGACAGGGAGGAGAAATAGAGAATATTTCTGCTTCTGGTGCTCGGGCGGCAGCAAAAGAAAAAAGATATGGAGACTTTAGTAGCATGACACCAACTCTCATGTCGAAGAAACAATCAAGACAAATGTTTAGAGATCTACACACTCAAA
>Ga0209645_1000599_pt1 | contig 18539 bp, 16 predicted proteins | sample ETNvirenome_6_30_FD_184070 | JGI IMG/M metagenome (GOLD analysis project Ga0209645, IMG submission 184070) | Marine viral communities from the Pacific Ocean - ETNP_6_30 (SPAdes) (version 2) | ecosystem: Environmental > Aquatic > Marine > Oceanic | place: Pacific Ocean | collected 2013-06-19
CTGATATGCTATTGTTATCAATGCGAGTAAACTTTCTTTTCAGGTTAATTATCTCACTGGTCTCTATTTGATAAGGAACTTGATTTCCACCAATTAAAATAGTTGAGCCATTTTTTGTTAAAACTTTTCTTGTACTGCTTACAAATAACTGATCTGTACCTTTCTTAATTGAGCCTTGAAAAATCTCAGGTTTCATACTGATATTTTATTCCAAATCCGCATATACGGCGAATTTTATTCTTATTCCTCCCGCTTGAGCAACAGACACAGCATTAGTCATTCCCCCAAGGTCTGAACTAATAAGGCCTAGTGATTTATAATTGTTTAAACGAGCTCTTCTTTGGGTGATCATAATCAAAAATGAATCTTCTCTTTTTTGAACCTCATAGGAACTAATGGTATTCGCCCTTAAATAACTCAAACCTGTATCATTACGCTTACCCCCTATGGAGTTTGGAGTTTCTATTCCTGCGCGAACACTATAAAGATCAGGGCTTAAGTTTTGACTTAAAGGAACGGATAATATAAAAGTTCTTACATGGCCTATATGAGATTCTACCCAAAAATTTTCGTCATCGCCTTTATCGTAAACCCTTGCTTTGTAATTGAACTCATTCCTTTCTGTTTCATTGACCGCTACTACCTGAACGTAACACTGGATACCATTTAAATCCACAATGCCTTTAGTCATTGTAGGGGTAGCATTTGGGCTTACTTTTTTAACATCCCCTACCGTTCTGCCAACAAGTTGCTCAACAACCTCTCCTCCTCCATGGTACACTCGTAATGGTACCGTAGGTACGAGACCTTGCCCTGCATTATTTGTATATTTTTCGGCGTTAGGTTTGTCTGTTTCTGCCAGAGTACTAAATTGCACTGGTACCTGCGTTATAATAGCTTCCAACGGGGTGTGTGCAATAGTTACCTCTCCCCAACCTACGGTTGATAGTGAAGAAGCTGCTAAACTATTTAAATTATATTGAGGTATAAATATTGGTGTTCCCAAAGAGTTCAAAAAAGCTCCTTCTGCGTCTCCAGCTAGAGAAGCCCCTTCAACTGTATACTTAGTTTCTGAACTTTTTGGAAGAGTCGAGAAGTTTATATCCACATCTTGTAATATTTTAGGTACTTTATAAGTATTGTTCCCCTCTGTGTAGCTAGAAAACCTTATGATATCATCATCTTCAACAAAAGCTCTGTTGTAGGACAGGGTGTCATAGAAACCCATTGTGATATTAATGTTATCCGCTTCTAGACCTATAGGAAACGGAATTATAAAGCGTTCCAAATTATCTCCATCCCCTAGTTCATAAAAAGACCTATAAATTAGATAGGGTTTTGGATTATTACCCTGTCCATCTCCGGCTCCTTGATGACTTGCGTAACTTGAATCTATGGTTACCAGTCCATCAAATGCGGTCCCATCGGCTGCTATCTGGCTAGTTCTATTATTTTTTATATTTTCATCTGTTTTAGCTATAGCATCTCCGTTTTCTTTTGTGGCTTTTATATTTAATTTAAAGTCTGGAGCTAGGTTTGAGGAAGATTGCCTATTCGACTCACTGTCAAATACTTGTGAATTATCTCCTGTGGTATAATAAAAAACCACTCCCTCAATATTATTAAAGAATCTGTCAAAAGTTTCTTCGTCTACTGTGGTATCACCCGCAAGGGTAGTAACAGGAGCAATCCCGACTTCAAGAGAATCTCTAATTAACTTAATAGAAGCTAGGTACGGGTAGTTATTCTCTGCGGCATTTCTGTTTGTGAGGTAACGTACAGATCCCTCTCTGTCAGGTAGGGGATCGATTGCAAAAAACATTCCGCTAGGGGGTTCTATATTTACTCCTATTAAATCATAGGCGCCGCCCATTAAAAAGTTATCATCACCTTCGCCGACTGAGCTATTAATAAACTTTTCTCCGTCAGGCCCAATAGTGTTGGCATAAACTGGATTATCAGCAGCAGTGGTACCAAACTGATCTTGAGGTTCTACCACTAAATCAAATTTTCTAAGCGGGTATTCGTCAGAGTCCCTTACTACAAGTCCGCTTGATGGGACTTTGTAAAAAGTAGATTTAGCATCAGCCCCTACGTCTTCATATTTTTGCCCAAGAGTGTTTCCGATAGAAGCCGGGAATACAGCAGAATTTCCTCTTAAATCAGATATTACGTCAGGGTTGTTAACGTCGCTTGTTAAAGTGAAACTAGGTTCTTCTGCTGGGTCATTGTATCCAGTGAATTCAAAATAAATATGCTCATTAGGTAAATTTGGGGTTTCAGATTTGCTTGGTTTCCTTACCGTAATTCTGTAATTTATTTGACTAGAGTTAAACGTTAATGGGTATTGTTTGTATATTGGCGATTCTTCTTCAGGTCTATTGTATATAGATGATTCTGCGCTTATTTTCCACTGGAATGAAGGCTCTTGTTCTTCTATGGAAAACATGGATTGACTATCCCCAACCGCTAAACCTTCCTCGTCCAAAACTTTTAACTGATTTAAATTCAAAGCAGCAACTGAGCTTTTAAAAGATGTCGAGCTTGTTAAGTCTAACGCTGACATCAGGCCATATCCTATAGTGCCCATATCTGATATTGGGTAAATAACAACATACGTTACTTTTGCTTCCGTAATCAAGGTTTCGTAATTTAACCGTTTGTACTGTTCTAATACATCTTCAGATTCACTAGAGTCTGAGATTAAGTTAAAATACCCATTGTCAGCTATTGCTTCTTCATAGGTTATTATTTTTACTTCATTTTCTCTTATGTCGTTGTAGTAGACGGGATCAACTAAATACCCAACATTATATTGGGCTGTGCCCCCTCCAGCGGGGTATCTCATCCTAGGGTTTCCGTTTGCTGTCCAATTGTTTAGGATTTGAGGATCTCCGCTAGTTATAATACTAATAGAATAACTAATCTGTTGATCTGTTCTCTTTAAGTTTACGGAGTCTGAGGGCTGGCTAATGTCAGTTGCGTTAACTGAGTTTATGCCATTCCTAAATCCAGCGGCGCTAAAATCGATTAAAATAGTATGATAATCTAGACCAGCATTAAGGCTGCCACCTTCAACATAAGCGGTGTCAGCTTTTACTTCAATCAAATTGGTATTACTTTGAGTAACTCCATTAGAGGGACTAGAGGTAGGTAAATAATTTTGCTCAGGGTAGTTGGAGAAATAAGTTTTTAAATCCCCTGCAAAATTTTTAATTTGCGAAACGGGAAAGTATATCAAATCACTATCTAAAGATACATTTGAGGCGCTAACACTGTCCACCTCTGAATATTTTCCTGTAGAGTAAGATAATGCAGAAATGTCATGGGTTCCTCCTTGCCCTTCTTTTATGTTTACTATTCTGTAAGGAGAAGCGGTATTATTTAAAAAGTCGGGGTCATCTCTTGTTAATGGTTCTATTGCCCAAACGAGATTTTGACCAGAAAAATATCCACCTGAATATGGAAAACTGTCGGTAGATCTATCTCCGTCTAGTTTTCTGCCAACTGTAACAGCGTTATTGTCATACCCCGTAATTACATAATCCACAAAATTTAATTGATTTCCGGTATATCCAGCAGCTACGTTTCCAGCGTCTGCGTTAAAGGTGTCAGCGCCCTGAATAGCAGGGTCTTCTAAAATCATACCTGAATTAAAATAAATTTTTGTGCAAACAGCGCTCCCGCTAATCCTAAAATCAGATCTGAATGCGCCAGCTTCTCCGGTTATGGATTCAGCATCTGAGCCATTAAAAGCTAATGACTGAATTTGAGTTCTTCTTACTCCATCCAGCTCTGTGCTATTACCTACGTTTTCATTTGAGTAGTCGTAAGTCGGAGTTAAAATAGAAAATTTATACTTTTTATTTTTATCTAGGTTTAAAGACTGATCTAAAACTACGCTGTTTACGGTTGATCTTGCCGAAGCAACGATTTGATTTTCATTAAGCACCTTGCCTCGGGCAACAGTTAATGGCGTTACTGCGTTTGTTCTTCCGCTATACTTTAGTGGATTTCTATTATTATCGTATATAGTTACTACATCTCCGGGCCGTAGATAAGCTCCTTCAAGGCCAGCTTGGAAAGATACCGTCTCTGTTTCTTGGGATTCACTTGCTATAATCCATTTCGCAAATCTTCGGGCTTGCCCTCGACTTGTACAACCTAAGGCTGTAGTTTCAAGCTCTCTTATCCCGTATCTTTTAACGGCTTCTTCATCTTCCATATATTCTATGGCGGGTTGATACCAGTTTCTCTTATCGTTGTATCTGACTACCGCAACAGTATGGCGAGCTTTTTTGGCCGAGCTGGAATACGTAAAGTTGCCATCAACAACATTTGTGTTATTGAAAGAGTGAACAGCAGACTTAAATTTATCCTGTGTGGAAAAAATACTTCCATTCGTATAGTAGCATATACCGCGAAATACAGATGATAAATCATTTAAAACTTTATAAGCTTCTTCTCTTGACGTTATGATATAGTTAATTGTGAACCGTGGCTCAAACCCCCCGTATGTATCATCAACTAGCTCATCACAGTATTGGGCAATCTCATAAAGCACCCATTTATCTATTTGGTTGGGAGATATGTAGTCACCTAGTCCGTATATTGGATTGGTTATTAAGTCATAAAAACACCAAGCAGGATTATCTGTCCACACTTTATCTTTATTAAACTCTCCATTCCATTCTACGGTTGCGTTGGAGCTTAGCCTGCTCCATGTCTTTCCGTTATTTAGGGTGTTTGAGTTTGTGGCTGTGCCTACTGCTATCCCTTGCACTTTAGTTCCCATGCTCCCGGCGCTAGTTCCGTAGCTTTTTATAATTGGGTTGTAATTGTTAGGGACTTTTACTTTCAACAATTTAGTGTCGTAAGCCCTACTTGGAACGCGTGAAAAAGATCTGGCGTCAAACTGAGAGTATACCATGGAAGAGTAGGGGTATCTCAATTTAGTTCCATAAACTTCTACAATAGAATCCACAAATGATTGATGCCTCAGAAACGAACTCAAAGATTCTGGTGTGGTTCTTACTATGCGGATATTCCATCCTTGAAAGCCTTTTTTATCTTGAAACCCCGTTTCAGATAAGTTAATTCTTGATGATCTTATATAAGCTTCGTCAACTTTACCTTGAATAGTCTCTTTCTTACCTAACTCCCAATTAGAAGATGAATAATACCCCCCAGCGTTGCTGCTAGTTTTGTTCTGGGAAAATCTTTCATCAAAAATAGGTTGATAATATATACTGTAATTAATGCTTCTAGCTTTAGTGTCTCCGTACCCAACAGGCTGGGGACTGCGTTTCTTTTTGTACATTTTAGGCCCCGCTTGTATTTGCTCTACCATCGACGGGACTTTAATATTTACTATTAACTCACTGCACTGTTTATTTAAAATAGTATAGGTTTTAGCGTATTTGTCTATAGGTCCTCTTAGGACTGCTTGTCTTTCTGCTGTAGGTAAAAGATCTCCTCCTTTTACTTCTGGTCCATATAGTCTCTCTCCAATATTTCTGGATATACTTAAATCTAAAATATCGGTATCAGTCATGTTGGCGTAAAGAGGTAAATTAGTGGAGTCTAGTTTAGGTGTGTTTCCTGTAGGGTCACCTATCGTATAACTTACATTAACTGAAGAAAAATTATAAAAAGAGCTATCGTCTACTATCGGGATTTCGTTCCAGTAGATAGATCTTAAAAACCCTAGATCTTTAGCTTGTTGGTTATCTATGTTTAAATCTGTACCTGTAGCTGTGTAGTGAGTAAACTCAGACCTATAATAACCAGTAACATTATCATTTTTTGTAAAAACATACTCCCCGCTTACGAGGCCTTCAATAGGCCCTTCGGATATTAAATCTACTACCTCTGCGTAACCTCTTGAAGTAACAGGATCTCCGTCAACCTTAACAGCTGCAACGTCTGTCACTGTTGGTCGGGCCTTCTTCTTTTGTTTTTTACCGCCAAGGCTGATGCCTAGCATAGGCTCCAAGCCGCTGGCAGGAGAGTTAGCGTCGCCTCCTAAAACTATTAAATAGATAAGGTAAAACCAAAATATTACATTTGGACTACTTATTGTTTCGATTAATTTTTTCTTCATTTTAGCCATTCCAGTTTGATGGATTTACTGCTTGAGGTACGTTGTATTTCAATCCGTAATCTGTTCTTCCCCAGTGACTGTTAAAATTAACTCCTGCGTCGACATCTACCACGTCGGAGCTTGATTGAATTACATGACTACCAACTAAAAGTCTACCGTAGCCAACAAAAACTGGCCCTCCTTCCCTAATTGTGTTTTCAGGACCATTGAACAAGTAAGACTTACCTCCTTGCTGCTCTATTTCTCTAAAATCTCCAAATTTTGGCATCGGAGTAAGCAAATTTGTAATACCTGCCGCTACAAGGCCAACACCGCCCATAAAGACCGCTTGAGCCATAAAGTTACCTCCTTGCATTAACGCGCCGAAACCTCCTGCCATACCCACTCCGGTTGCCATTAAAGCAATACCTGCAATGACCGGAATCCAATCTGAGGCCCCTTCAATTACAGGCACAATATCAATTGTTTCTAAATTAGATTTTTTAACTATTAACTCTGAAGACGTAAGGCCTTCTAGCGTGTTTATGTCCTTACTTTCATCGTGAGAAATGTCTTTTTCGTTTATTAAGACTCTGTATTTTATATTTTTCTTATCGTTTTCTATAAGGTGTTTGTACAGCTTTCTGCAATTAGACTCGATTGCCCGAATCGCCTCATCAACACTGGACACCGATAAACTCCATTCCGATTTGCCTATCTGCTCGCCAAGTATACCGTGTATTTTAATGCTAGTTAAATTGCTCATTTCTGTATATTTTGTAAATTTTACTAATTCTTTTATTCGACATTTTTTCTATAGTCACGTCTCTATTTCTAGGTCTATGAATCATAGAATTGCCCCCTAAATAAATGCCAACATGATTTCCAAGTCTTCCCGGAAGCATTTTAAAAAGAAGTATGTCGTGCTTTTTAGCTTGGGAAAAGTTATCTATTTTAAACCAGTTCTCTTTAGTGTTTAAATTAGTTTCTACTATCTCTTCTATTAGGTTGGGTTTGACTTCGTACCAGTTTTCTTTTCTGCCAGTTTCAGGGTCCTCTAGGGTTATGTTTAAATTATTGTAATAGTTCACTACAAAATTGTAACAGTCTGAAACTCCCATTTTAAAAGGCTCGTTGCATATATATGTTTTTTCTTTTTTGGGGTCAAAAATAGAAAAGGAGTCTTCTGTTACGTTGTAGAGAATAAAAATTAATGAGTGTCCTAAGCTATTTATTAAATCATAAGAAGAGAAGTCTTTTGTTCCATCTGTATGGGAGTGATATACTGCAATTATTTTACCTAACCTCCCAGCTTTAAGATAATCTTTAGGGGATATGGAAAAATTATTATTAGGATTTTCTGAGAAATTTTTGCACGGGAAAACGTCTATCTCGTTATTTTTTTCGAAAACAAATCCACACGCTTCCTTAGGTTGTTCATCTAAGGAAAATGACTTTATTTTCTCTTTAATTTTTTCTAAAAATAACATAAATTATCCACCTCTTGAAATTTTCTTGGCCGCAGGGAACCCTCCGAAAGGTAATTCACCTGCTGGTATTTCGCAGCCGCCTTTGTTGATATTGACTGATCCGCCTTGAGGGTAAAGGGCGCTTTTTGTAGCTCCCCATCTTAAGCGACATCCCTGAAGTGTTTTAGAACATTGATCAGCAACCCAAAAATTCTTGTTAGGTGGGGGTTTTGGAGTCCCTCCGTCTCTTTGTTTTAAGTTTCTCCTGCAGACAAAGTAGTATTTTACTTTTGTGGTTTCATCTACGGTATATACATAGTTGCCGGGATCGTAATCTTCGTTAGCACTGTAAAGACCTTTATCTTTTTTATGAAAATTTTCTGCAGCTATAGTTTGATTTCCAGCCTCCCTCCATATACTTAGATCTGCGTCAGTGGCAGCGGGGGGAGCATTCTTTAACATTCCTATATTTTTAATATTGTCATTTTCTTCGTCGGTTTTTCCATCTGCTCTAAGAGTATCGAGACCAGCTCTTTCTAGTAAGGGTAGATTTTCACCATCAGCTTCGCCGTTTATATACTTTTCCCATTTTTCAAGTTCAGGATCGTTGTACGGATGCTGATACCAACAGCCTAAACCTCTATATTGCCAAGAGCATTTATCGGCTAGTATTGTTCTTTTTGGAAGTTTGATATTTTCCAAATCTAATACCGAGCTTAATTGATATACCAAATTTGCTTTATTCTCCGTTTGTTTTCTTTCTATGAAATAAACATCGCTTGGTAGGTAAGCAAACGGGTCAGGTTCATATCCATCAGGTAAAGAATTGGTATGCGCTCCGATATGTGCTTCCTTGCTAATTCCAAAGTTAGACGAGTCCAAATATTTTGCAAAGGTTCTCTTTCTTGTCACTTTTGCCCCTACAATATCTCCCATTTTTCTTATTTGATATTTTAAGAAATTTAACTGACTGATTCCGTCTTCTGTATTAGTCGCTAGACTAAGGGTAGGTTGTGGGGTACTGCCTTTAGTTGTAGATTCAAAACCTTCAGCCATAATCGGCGCCGGGAAGAAAGCTTTACCTTGCCAAGTGATATAAGAATTGAAAACTTTTATATTATTGTGAAACCTCAAAATACCTCCTTCAACTTGTGACTTGTCTGTTAACCCTAGTTCTTGGGCGTCTTTTTCTAGATCTATGCTTAAATCTTTTGCTAATGACCGAATATCGATTTCGAATAAGGTTATGATGGAAGAAGGGGTTAAGTTAGATAGCTCCGCATTTAGAGACCTTATGGAGTTTCTACTTTGAGCTGCGTTTCTTGTGTCGTAATCTGGCATTTTAATTATTGGTTTCTACGAAAGATGCTTTAATACTGTGGTTATCAACAAAAGCAAAAGACGAAGAAAAGTTAGAGCAGTAGAATCTCTTTTTGTAGCCTCCGTCGGCGTATACTGCGGGTAGATGTCGGACAACAAAACTCTCAACCCCTTTTCGGGCTCTTAAAAAGTGCATTATTGCTTTAGCCTCCTTGTCCGTTCTCATATCAAAAGAAACATCGAGTTTCATTAGGGAGTTGTTTATTCCGTCTGGAATTCGTTGTTCGTAACCGTTTTGAAAAACTACTGTGTTGGTTTTTGGTTGAAAATTGGTGGTAGCATTGTAAGAAGGAATCCAGATGAACTGAGGCACTTTTTGCGCTCCTGCAATTTGTGAATTGCCTAAATGCTCCGTATACCCTCCCCAAAACTCAGTATTTGTAACAGCTGTGTTTAGTGGCACAGCCTTTAAAGCGTAATAATACTTTACCGTTTTGGGTATTAAACCGAAAGGTCTCAGTAGTTCTTGCACTAAAACTATGTCGTTTTTAGCGTAAGTCCTATTCAGTCTGTGTAGGTCAATATCGTATATGCTGTCAGTTGCCATTTTCCTTATACCTTTATTATTATAATACACTGAAAAAAGAGTGTAAAATAAAGATAAGGTAATGTTAGGTAGAATTACAAGGGAAGCTGAAAAGCTCACAATCAACGGTAGCGGAATAGAAGGAATTCAATCCTTATCGGCTTCTTATAGCTCTGTAGCCAAGCCAGTAATAGGATTAGGCGTAAAACCTGAGATTTCGGCAGATCCTCACAGTTCTTTTGGGTATTATCCAGAGGGGCCACAGCAAGCTTCTTTGCAGGTAAACACCTTAATGACTCATTTTTTACCAAATCCTGATGAATTTAGCAGTTACAAGTCCCGAGACCCGCTCCAAAATTATACAGGTCAGTTTCCTTTTAGCGGAATTATAGACCATGGGACTAAAAAGTTCTATTTTACAGAGGGATACTTGGAGACTTACTCTGTTAGTTGTGGAATTGGAGAAATACCTCAAAGCTCAACAAGTGCAGTTATTTATGGCAATTTTGGCACCGGAGCTAAATTTGATTCTTGGCAGCAGTATAATGATGGAGTAACGAGCCCAAGCCTTAATATAGCAAGTTATGGGTCCATGGAAATTAATCTAGACACTTTTACAACCAACCGAGTAAATTCTTTTAATGTAAATATTGCCACACCTAGAATTCCTTTATATGCAATAGGTATCGACCAGCCTACTGGAGTAATCGCTGGCACACCAATCGAAGTTAATGTAAATTTTCAAATTGAAGCTGATGATTACGAAATAAAAAATATGCGCCTGAGCCCCGGCGAAACAGTTTTCAAAAATACAATAATAACTTTGAAAGAAAACAATTCTCACAATATATTAATTAGGTACTCTTTTGATAACATGTTATTATCCTCGGAGTCCTTTAATGGAAGTAACAATTCAAACGCTACCGTTGATTTTAATTTAAGATCTTTCATTTTAAGGTAAAAATAGTGTAATATCAAAAAAGGTTATGGCAAGAATATTTTACGATAAGGCTCCGGTTGAAATTCAGGTGGGTACCTACAGGGAAACCCTGATAGCGACTGACTGTAGCATAAACTTCAATAACTCTCAGTCCCCTATCTATTCTGTTGGTAAAAAAGGGCCTATCGGCCAGTTTCCTTCGGCAGCAAGAGCTGGAGACATGTCTTTTAATTTCTTAACCACAATAACAGGAAGTTTTGATTCTATAGTGGGAGTTTCTACATCTACTCAGGGTAATATTATTAACTATCTAGCAGATGCAATTAAAAATTCAACAGATTCTGAGGCCAGCGGAGTTATTGTAAAATGCGCAGGAGTAAGTGGCGTTGGTTTTCTTAATTCTTACAGTTTTAATACTACGGCTAATAGCATTTCCTCTTCTAGCGCAGCATTCACTCTTTTTGGGTCGGGTACGCAGCTGCCTGTTAGTGGCAGATTGAGCGGTATTAGTGCTGGAGTTGGTATAGGTGGAACTGAAGCAAGTACAGTTACAACAGGTATTGCTCATGGTAGGTTTACAACTATGCCAGCAGCTTTAAATACAAAACTGTATGACGCTCACGCTGGCGCTGCCGATAATCCCGCTACTGCAACAATTTACAGTGCAGATTATTCTATAAGTTTTAATCATAACCCAATTTACAAAATTGGTCAAGAATTTCCCACCACAACATTTTATACAAACGCTTCTGAATCTTTAAACGTTTCTGAAGACCTCTTCAACTCTGGATTAAAATTCGATGAAACTGCGGCTAGTTACAATCTTGAAATAAAAGGGTTGGGCGGGGCCGGTACGGTGGGTATGAAGGTAAAGGTTAAAGATGCAAAGCAAATTAGCACTTCAGCAAGTGTGGGATTAGATGATATTATCAGAACTCAAAAATCCTTAACCGCGGTTTATTAATGTGTTTTATACTGCCAATAATTCTAAATTACAGGTAAACGGAAATGAAATTTTAGCTTCCGACGCTCAAATTTCTTTACAAACCAACTTACAACCCAACTACAATATAACGCAGAGGCACACCGCTGATTTTAGGGCAACTAACGGTGTGGGGGGCACCCTTTCGTTCAACTATTACTTAACTGGGGCGGACTATTTTAAAAGTTTTATAACAGGTCAAGCGGAAATGCCCTTCACTGAGAGTCAGGTTATTTCTGGCAATTTTGGCGGTTTAAATTTTGATAGCGGTTACTTAACTTCTTATTCAGTTAATTTTGGGCCTAATGCTTTAGCCACAGCTAATGCTTCAATATCTTTTTTTGATCAGTTAAATGGGGAATTTGACCCTACAGTTGAACAGGCTCCCGCGAATAAAGAGGTTCTGAACTTTAAAAACGCTACCGTATCTCATTATATCCCAATAACCAATGAAACGTTATCGGGGACCGTAGAGGAGTTTGTGGAGGGAACTTTTAATTACGACTGTGAGGTAAAGCCGGTTTATTTAATGGGGGAAACCAAACCGAGCTCTGTAAACTTTGGGCCTAAAAACGTAAGCATGAATTTTGAAACCGATAACCCTACCGGTTATTTACCTTTTTCAGGAAACACAGCTAGAATTTCCGTAGGTTTACAAAACTCACAAGGGACTCAGGTTGAAGCTTTTACATGTTCTGGGGTCATGAGGGGTAGGAATTTAGCTACTTCAGTTGGAGACTATGTCAAGCAAACTATTAACATAACGCAAGCCTCAACACAGGGGACAAATGTATATGTAGCGAGCATAATTGACAGTAATGGAGTGGCAGGAAACATAGGAGCAGGCACTAGTGGAGGAGGTAACGTATAATGCCAGTATATAAACCTAAGAAGAGTTTTACTTTAAGCGGAGAGGGCTTGAACTTTATTAATAGAGTTTACTTTGGGGAAGATCAAGTCGAAGAGCTATTTTATCTAGGGTCTACCGGTGTGTCTGGAGAAATTCCTTCTTCAGCTATGACTGCCGACCTGACCGCTCAGACTAATGATGGCATACTTAATTTAGGCCGTCCTAACATAGTGTTAGATTCTTCTTCTCAGGTCCTTGTGAGTGGCTTACTTCCCGAGTACGTAAGTGGTCAAGCTGGAGATACTATTGTTATATCGGGAGAAAACTTTCATAAAATAACAAATGTAAACTTTGGGGCTGGTTTAGGTAGCTCGGGTGAATCTGGCCAGTTTTCTGTTATATCTGATCAAATTTTAGAAGTAATTGTTCCAACTGGCGCAAGTTATGATGGGATAACTGTTTTTTCTTCACTTAGAACTGGGCTGAATAATAACCAAACTTTTGCTAGCGGAAAATCATACAACAATTTTATTCCTATCCCCAATGTTACAGGTATAAATTCAGGTATGTTAGCAAAAGACTCGGAGTTTATTATTGGTGGTGTTAATATGTCGGGGGTAACTGGGGTGTCTGTTAATGATATAATATTTAATCAGTCTTCTTTTGAGAGCTTAGGGAAGACTGGCGTAAAAGTCACAGTCCCTACAGGTTATGCGCAAGGTAGACCAAACCTTTTGTTACAAAGCGGAGTTTCTCATTTAGCTCCAGAGGAATTTTCTTTTAACCCTCTAGCTGAAATAGTTGGAGTGAGTGCTGGAAACATTATTGGTTCTCAGATGACAATATCTGGTCACAACTTTAGCTCCGGTATGTTCTACACAGGGCTGGGGTCTCTAACAGGGAGTTTAGTGGAAGTTGGGGAAAAGACCGGATTGTTTACGCAAATATCAGACGCTGGGGGGTACAATAGGCTTAGGGGTTATGTTCCTACGGGTATATCGATTCTTCTTTCGGGGGGCAACATTAGCGCAGGGCTTGCGCCTGATATTTTACATTTACCTGTTTCAATTTTTACGCCAGATTATCCTGTCGCGTACCCTAGTAACAAAACTTTTAGACCCGGTATTGGGAGCCCTTCAGTTTCTCTTATATCGCCAACCTCTGGAATAGGGGGAGACCTTGTCACGATCAGCGGAGAAAATTTATTTGGAATTACTGGAGTCGTTTTCGGCGCTGGTAACGCAGGGATAGGGTCGGAGGGTTTTAATTTTGGTGTTACTGAAGTGATTCCCGGTAAACAAATTACCGCAACAGTCCCTCAGGTGAGTTATGATACAGCAGGTGGATTTCTAGATATTGAGGTATCGGGAGCTTTTGGTAATGTTGGTGTTGAGGAAGGGTTTTTTATATATGGTAGGCCTAAAATTAATACTATTATCCCGGGAGGATCTGGTATACTTCCCGGGGCAACTGGAACCATATACGGAGAAAGACTTTATTCTGGGTCTGAAGTTTTATTGTATGGAGGCAATGGAGGCTTAGCTTCTAGTAACTTTATACAGAAGTTAAATATTAGTGGCTACAGAGGAGATAACGCTGAAATAGTTTTTAGCTACCCTAACTCTTTTGTGACTGGTAACACATATGGGATTAGGGTTGAAAACCAGAGGGGTTATCATATTAGTCCGACTAATACTTACAAGATAACCGGATTTAATGCACCTTCGGTTGGTGGGGTGAGTTTGGTTAGCGGTACCCAAGGAGAATCTGTGACCATCTCGGGGTATTTTGAAGAAATATCTCCCAGTGGCTTGAAAATAGGAGAGACAGTTGTTAGTGATTTTACTAGAGTTTCAACTACTGGAATCGTATTTGACATACCTACAAAAACTACAAGTAACCTGATAAATATTGAGACTAGCGGAGGATTCGCTAGCACTACGGGTATTTTAAATATAGCACTTAAAGAGCCTACAATTAGCGGATATTATCACACTCCGTCTTTTACTGGCGTCAATACTTACTACGATTCAAGTGACCAAGTTTTTGCGGAATCTAATGTAATTACAATTACGGGAGAAAGACTAAATTTAGTTACAGGTATTGTTTTCTCTGGAAATAACCAACAGTTTGGTATTAACGAGTTTACAAATAAAGATAATAGCAGTTTAACTTTCCGCCTCCCAACTGGAATTAACACTGCGAGTGGTAATTTTATAACAAAAGATTTTAAAAATAGAGACTCTTTAGTGCCGTTGCCCATAAACGTGTTTAACTTATCGGGATATAATAATTTTGTATTACCGGGGCAAAACTTAACTCTTAGCGGGACTAATCTAACAGGATTAAATGTTACCTTTGATCGAGTTCAAGGCGGTCAAATAATAGTAGAACCTCATCAAAATTTAGTTTCTGGGGGTACGGATGTTTTAGTTTTAACAATGCCGACTGGGGTAGTAGGAGGCACTGCTGCTTTTTCAGGGCGTAATAGTGACGACTTTTTTAATTTTGCTTTTGACCCAACTCCTGTTGTTACAGGAACCGTAGGGTTTGGGTCAGCCCTGCAGGCTGGGACAGGAAACTTGATTACCATTACTGGAGTTAACTTTCCAACTGGGGTGTCCTCTGGAGATTTTGCAATAGGAATAACAGGCACAGGAAACTCGTTATCTAAGCAACAAGTAGACTTGATAAGAATTGAATCGGCTACAGGGGTTGTCGGAGCAGGAACAAATGTAGCTACCTCATTGGGGTCTGGGGAATTATCATTTAGGCTTCCAAATACTTTTATAGGTACTGGGCAATTTTTTATTAACACAGATAATTCGCTTGCGTTCCAAGATGACATAACCGCAGATTTAAATTCAACTGGAATAGAAACCTCTTTGTTAGACTATGACTTTGTTAGAGCTACTACAAATTTTTTAGGTACTAACTTTAAAATTACAGGAGACAGGGTTAACGCGACTGGATATGGGCCTACCAGAGGAGTTACCGGTCAAGCTGTGGAGTTTACCGGGCACGGACTTAGGGCTGTTAGGGAAGTTTATTTTCAAGCTCCGAGTGGAGACTTATTTAATTCTCAATTTAATGCTAGCTCAGACACAAAGCTCACAGCTTATGTTCCAGAAGAAGCAATAGAAGCTCGAGGTACAGCAAATATTATATTTTCAGGAGGCACTAATCAAGAGGTGGGGCCATTTGAGATTATTTTAGATGCTAGTGTTGTAGAATTTAATATTGTTGAAGAGGACGATGTACCAACGAGTTCTAGTAGGGTTGGTAACTTTACGCAAAAAGAGACCATAAACGGAACTGTCTTTCTAGTTACTAGGACTAGGTTTCCAGATGGAACCACAGCTATCGTGAGTAGCACTCCGCAAGCTTAATGCTCCCAATTATCATATCTTGCATTAAAGGCTATAGACACTCTCATTGCTTCAGTTGGATTAGGGTCAACGTAGTGCATTAGCCAAGATGGAAATATCACAATTTTCCCTTCTTTTACTTCATATGTAAAAAGACTGCTATCGTATTTGTTTTTGTTTCTATACCAATTTATATCCCCTTCAAAAGACAACTCTGGACATGCTATAACGTGTTGGGGGCGTGGGTCTAAAAAGTGAATTAAGCCAGAATTGTGTGGAAAGTTTACGTAATAGCATCCTGAGTAATGGTTTGATGGGTGGATGTGGGGCGGATTAAAATTTCCTTTTAAATTAACGTTTAGCCAAGCCTCTGGCTTCTCCCATTTTCCTTTTCTCCAAGAATGTTCTTTCTCTACATTGTCAAGTAGTTTCAATGTTTGAACTTGAAAAAAGTTATAAAGCTCTGGGACAACATTAAAATCTAGTTCATCTCCACCGTAAGAGTCAAGGGATGGGTTAATACCTTTGTTATCCTTAATGTGTGTTTTTGCTATTGGGTGATTGGTTACGTAATCAAGGATCTGCTTTTTGAATTTATCGTGATAAGGAAAATCGAATTCCCAAAAATCGGTAACAAACAAATCACGTTTCATAAATCTGCTTCCCCTATATCAATAAAATATAAAAGTTGGTAAATGTTGTCTAGGTTTTCGTTTAGGTTAAACACATCCATAGGGCTGTCCATATTTAAGTCAGGATTTGGTTTATTGAGCCACTCTGCAACATAATCATGATCCATAACTACACAACATTCATTAACGAGATTCGTGAACTCTATAAGTCTTTTTTTGGGAATTGTCACTTATCTCTTTTTCTTTCGTCGTATTGCCTGCGTCTCTCATTTGAGTCAATTTTTCTATCCAGCTTGTCTTGACCGCTCTGAAGTCTTTCTAGTCTTTGAAGGATATATTCTTTTTTTTCTTTATCATCTATCCTGTCTATATACTCAAGCCCTTTTTGGATGACTCTTGGGTCTATTTTTGGCCGTCTCGAAGGTACAGTAACAACGTTTGGTTTAAGGGTTGCTGGCGTAGTATTGAGAGGTTTACTTTTGTCGTCTTTCTTTTTTATAACTGTCGGCTTGGTGTTAAGCTTGGGTAATGTGACAATGGACGGTAGTTTGTGGGTATCAAACGAAAGCAGCTCTGTCACCCCGTTGTTGTCTACTTCTACTAACCCTCTATCTACGCTTAAAAGAGTTACTCCGCTGTCCGTTCTCCTTTTAGAGGACAGCGTCAAAAACCTTTTTGGTAAATCTTTAGAAAACATGTAAACGTTAGTAATTCCTCGCCTCGTTATGATACCCGTCAGGTTAAGTTTTATAGGTGGTTGCTCTATTAGTTTTGGAACCTCAACTTTTGCTGGCGTCTCTTCAAGTAAGGCGAAGGCGTTTCGCTTAGCGATTGTATCGTAAGGATTTTCTTGTGCCAATATAGAGCCAGCAAATAATAGTAGTATTAGTTTTTTCATATAGTATTATTACAGTAACCTTTTACTTTTTTTACTCATTTTCAATTTCTTTAATGTACTTATTTAAATCACAGCATTCTTGTAGTAGGTTTATTGCTGTAGCTCTCCAGAATTTGCCTGCGTCTCTCAAGGCTTCATTTTGATCCCTTAGCCCCTCTAGGTATTTTTGAGCCCTGTCTATATGCGGGCAGGTGTTTTGAGGTATAGGAGGACAGTCCTCTTTTATCTCTTTGTACCCTTTATGTGGAAAATTCACGCTTTCTGTTTTTCTAGCCACCTATTATGAGCATCCAAAACTACAGTACTAGCTTTTTTGCCATTTTTCCACTCCCCCACTTTAGTTGAGCTGGAACGATCTATTTTGTAGATGCGAAAAAATTGTTTAAATATTTTAAGATGCTCTGGCTCTATCGAGTTTAACCTTGGATAACGGCTTTTTGGGGACCAATGCGGAACAGCTATTACTTTATAGTCTATTTCGTCGTTATCTACAAAATCTAAAACACCTAAAACCCTGCATTGCACTAAGCTGCCTCTGTCTATAGGGTCGTGGTTAAAAATCAAAACGTCCAGTGGGTCATTATCTAAGGCAAAAGTTTGAGTTATGAACCCATAGTTAACCGGATACTGTAGGGAAGAAACTAAACATCTTTCCAGTTCGAAAATGTCATGCTTTTCGTTATATTCATATTTAGTGTTTGTACCCTTCGGAATTTCAACGATACAACTTACGTGAGCAAAGCCGTCATGTGTTATGGGAATGTCATTTACTAGATTTCTTTGTGTCATTAGTGTAATATTATTTTATGAATCTTTTGGTTCATGCTCCTTTATCTGAGCCGCCAACGGAAGCGCTTCCGTTCAGGTATGTGTTATCGTGCTGTAAGATTGATTGTGGGATGGAGGTGCTCCTAGAATGCGAGGAGGGCACTAGGGATTTGTATTGGAACTTCTTAAGGAAAAGAGGTATGTTTGACTTTATATCAGATATTGTCAATCCGCTTGAGGAAAGGGGATTGAGATTAGACACTAAAGTCCGAAACCACCAAAATACCGTAGTAGCTAAGTACATTCGAGTAGAGAATCAAATTGTAATTATTGATCTCGTAAAAGAAAAGGTAATTTAGCTGGCAGCTTGCTCTGCCATATTGTCATGCTTAAGCATTTTAGCTTCTAGCACTTTCACTCTTTCACTAGCTTCCACCGCTTTTGAAGCCGCGTCCTGAGCCATCTGGTCAATTTCTAGGGCCTCATTTTGAGCTTCCTGAGCCGCTTTCCTAGCATCCTCAGCCGCGTCTTGAGTTGCCGCTGCGCATCTACGGGCTGAATCCAACATTAGTCTTAAATAACCACTTGCCATGGTTATATTATATTAAGTTGGGATAGTTTTTACAATTTTATCATTAACCCTA
>Ga0209645_1000600_pt1 | contig 18539 bp, 9 predicted proteins | sample ETNvirenome_6_30_FD_184070 | JGI IMG/M metagenome (GOLD analysis project Ga0209645, IMG submission 184070) | Marine viral communities from the Pacific Ocean - ETNP_6_30 (SPAdes) (version 2) | ecosystem: Environmental > Aquatic > Marine > Oceanic | place: Pacific Ocean | collected 2013-06-19
TCATGTCCAAAGAAGTAATGATCGGTATGCTGAAAGTTGCCAACAATGGTAATGATCTGCTGCAAATCTTGGATGCTCTCACTGACACTAATGAAGAGGTAATCTCCTCAGATGCAGTGGGCTTCAGCGGCAATCCTGTCAACTTCTGATGATACTGAGAGGGGGCAAATAAACCCCCTCTTTTTGTACGCATATATACAAGATTATGCTTTTTTTATATTAAAAAAGGTATTATAAATGTATATACGTTGTTTATACCTTCTCCACAATGTGTGTGGAAAACTATTATCAAACTGTGGAAAAGTCTCTCTAATTGTTGTTACTAACCCTCTCACAAATGCTCTCTGGAAATGTACTCAGGTCTTGTGATCTTAGCGAGCAGTCTATCACACTCTCGCAGAAATGTCAAGCACCCACTGATAAGATTTCTGAGGACTTGACAACACAAAAATATCAGTCTCCCTTATAAATACTGATTGGAAGATTGACAATATCTCTCAGACATTCTATAATAACAAAGTCACACCAACGGAGTCAATCATGTCAGTCGCTATCAGTCAGGCACAGAAGCAACGTTACAGAATCACGCTAGAATTGGAGACGTTGGAAGATTTTGACCCGCATCAGATTAACTGGGAAGATCTATTTGAACTCGAAGGATCTGAGCGAGTGATTGATAGTTATGTAGAGGACCTGAGTTCACCTGTCCGCTGGTAATCTGGCAGTCTCATTAACACTTAAGAACACGGGGGTTGACATCAGTTTGCCTCTGTGATATGATGGAGGAGACTATCAGTTTTTGACAGTTATTATGCGGCGTTCGTTGTTATCGTCGGCGGGCGTGATATAAAAATCGATAACTACCCTAACCTACAGAGGTGACAATTCGCGTTCGATATATAATTCAACAATCGATTTCAAAAAGGAAAAAAAATTTCCCGGAGAAAAAATTTTATGGAAAAGGTTTATCACATTTACGCAAAAGAAGAGTGTTTATATAACAATTTGAATGAGGAACAATTTAATACTACATGGGAAACCCTCAAGGGAATGGTTGGTTTAATGAAGACCGATTATGAACTTGAGGATTTATCATATGAGGAAGTAAATCGCCCCCTTGGATATTGTACGGGTACTACGGCAGAACCACTGGGCGAAGATTCATATTGACAGACTACATAACACATACTATAATTGAACTGAAGTAATTTCAAGAACATGGCAAAAGGATTTACGGTAAAGGCAAAAGCGCCCACTAAGAAAGCAGAGGAGTGGGATATTGCAGCAATCAAGGAAAGGATGAAAGGGAAGACAATTGTATTTTGTCTACCTGGACGTGGATGTTCTTTTACCTTTCTGAAGAACTTCGTACAACTGTGCTTTGATATGGTACAGAATGGAATGAGTATTCAGATCAGTCAAGATTACTCTTCTATGGTAAACTTTGCCCGCTGTAAGTGTTTGGGAGCAAACGTACTTCGTGGACCTAAGCAAGTACCTTGGGATGGAAAATTGAAGTATGACTATCAGTTGTGGATTGATAGTGATATTGTATTTGACACCAATAAGTTCTGGCAGTTGTGTGATATGGCAATTCCTGCAGAAGGTGAGGAGAAAGAGATTGTTGCAGGATGGTATGCAACAGAGGACGGTCAGACTACATCTGTAGCACACTGGTTAGAGGAAGATGAATTCCGTAATAATGGTGGAGTAATGAACCACGAAACAGTGGAATCCATCAGTAAGCGGCGTAAGCCTTTCACTGTGGACTACACAGGTTTTGGATGGGTACTCATTAAAAATGGTGTCTTTGAGAATCTTGAGTATCCTTGGTTTGCTCCTAAGATGCAAGTCTTTGAGAGTGGTAACGTTCAGGACATGTGTGGCGAAGATGTGTCGTTCTGTCTCGATGCCAAGGAAGAAGGATTTGAAATTTGGTGTGATCCTCGTATCAGAGTGGGTCACGAAAAAACTCGCGTTATTTGAGGTAAACTATTATGGCAATGATGAAAGGCGGCGGTTATGTTAAGGGGAAACCCAAAAAAACTCGCCAAGGAAACTCGCAGTATACATTGTATTCCGCGACTTCTCGTAACAAAGCAAAGAAGAAGTATCGGGGGCAAGGTAAGTAATATATAAAAGTAGTTGTAAACTTTTGTATGTCTTGTTTGATTGCGAACCTTCCTTCATATGAAGTATGGGTAAGAAAAGAATATCTTACCGATCATCAATCAGGTCACGGTGAATTTGTAAAGGGCGTCTGGGTATCGGTTAAATCGATACCTGGGCGTGCTTTTTATTTTGAGACGTATTTACCCGAATATGCGGCAATGTATGATAAGTTGCCAATCAGCGCGTTTGTCTCGTCTCCAGAATTGCCTACACCTGATATGGAGTTACATAATCTTCAATTTTGGAATTGTATGGACTATGGTGTTACTGTAATACAAAAACAATTCATTGGTAGTATGCACTATGAGTGTTATACCCGTGATTATGGAACCCAAACAGGTACTTATATTTGTACGATAGATAATTATCATCAGGATCCTGATGTAATTGATTATTCAACATCAGAAAATCCATCAGAACATAAGTCACATAATCTAATTGAACTAGATAACGGTCAATTTGCATTGTATCCTAATAATAGGACACGTATTTTCGATAATTCATTGACACCTGAGGAACCTAAGATCCCAGATTTTAAGGTTTCAACCGTATATTATCAAGTTGAGAACGGTCATGACCGCGATGGACTCGGAAATGATGAAAATTATTTCTGGAAAACCGCAAAAGAGCGTAAAAATAGCGACGAAAACCCACCAATTGCCGAATTTTAGAAAAATGAACGATTTTTTAGACAACTTAGGTAACGATCAGCACCAAAAAATGCTTCGTGAGATCGCAAATGACGATTTAACGCCAAAAAAACGCGATAAAAAGCAAGAAAATGAAATTTTTGAGAATGAAACACCCCCAACACCACTTTATGAGTAAAAATGATTGATGAAAATGGATGGACGCAGCGAGATCCAATCAGAGATGAAGAGTGTATCTTGATTTGTCTCCGAAATGCACCTGATGGAACTGATAAAAAGCAAATTGAACGTTTAATTAAGTGGTATGAACTTTTAAATGCTAATAATCCTTGATAAATAATACATAATTGCTGTATTGTTGTGCCTTTAGAAAGGGTAAGTCAAGGATTTAAAGATGTAAGTATGACCTTTCAGAGTAATCCTCTGACAAGGGACTTGATTGCCTTGAAAAATGAGAATGCTATTAGCAGATCGATTAAAAATATAGTATTTACCGTTCCTGGCGAAAAACCATTTAACCCAAGATTTGGATCTAGAATTACAGATTCACTTTTTGAGAATATGGATGATGTTACTGCAATTGAAATCGAAACTCAAATTACTAATTCTATCACTAAGTATGAACCTAGAGTTAGATTGAGGTCAGTTAAAGCATATGCAAATATTGACGATAATATATTTGAAGTTGTTATCAAATATGATATCATCGGCGCAGATGTTCCTACACAACAATTAGAATTCGTATTGCAACCAACAAGGTAAAATGCCACTAGTAAATTTTACAAATCTAGATTTTGAAGATATTAAATCTACTCTGAAAGAGTATCTCAAAGCAAACTCCAACTTTACGGACTATGACTTTGAGGGATCTAACCTATCTTCTATTATAGATGTATTAGCATATAATACGTATATTACTTCGTATAATGCTAATATGGTAGCAAACGAAGTTTTCATTGATAGTGCTACTTTACGAGAGAATGTAATTGCTCTTGCAAGAAATATTGGATACACTCCAAGATCTAGGAAAGCAGCAACAACTGCAATATCCTTCTTTGTTGATACAACTAATATACAACCTCGACCAGCGACTCTAACGCTGCGTAGAGGGACTGTAGCAGCGTCTCAGAGTGCTTTCGGTACTAGTGGTGGTTCATTCTGTATTTTGGATGATATTACCGTTCCTGTTGTAAACGGAATTGCAACTTTCGATGAGGTTACTGTTTATGAAGGCACTTTAGTTGAGAAGAATTTTACATATAGTGCTAGAAATCCCGATCAAAAGTTTATCCTACCAAATGCAGGTGTTGATACTGACTTGATTAGAGTTTTAGTTAAAAATAACGAATCATCTACTGCATCGGTAAAGTATGCGATGCAGGATAACTTATTCTATGTTGGTTCACAATCAAGAATCTACTACCTACAAGAAGTAGCAGATGAGAGATATGAAATATTCTTTGGTGATGGCGTTTTTGGTAAAAAACTTGAAGATTATAATTATGTTACTGTTAGATACCTGACTTGCAATGGGGACGCTGGAAATGGACTAAACCAGTTATCTTTCAACGGTAGAATAACATATGTAAGAGATGGAAATGAATATACAGTTACAACAGGTATATCACTTTTAACAACTGAGTTTAGTTCTAGAGGTGGAGATTCGATTGAAGCAGTTGAATCTGTTAGAAAGTATGCACCAAAGATCTATTCGACTCAGAATCGTGCAGTTACTGCAGAAGACTATGAAATTTTAATTCCTTCAAAGATTTATCCTGATACAGAATCCATTTCTGTTTTTGGTGGGGAAGAATTAGTTCCTCCACAATATGGGAAGGTCTTTATTAGTATTAAACCAAGATATGGTGACTTTTTACCAAATCTTATAAAGGATAGTATAAAGACAAAGTTAAAAAAATTCGCAATTGCGGGAATTGTTCCCGAAATCTTAGATCTAAAATATCTCTATATTGAAGTTAGTTCAAAAGTATATTATAACACAAATTTAGCACCATCACCAGCAGAAGTTTCTAGTATAGTTGGAACTAACGCAGGAAAATACGCGGAATCCACAGAATTAAATAGATATGGTGCAAGATTTAAATACAGTAAGTTTTTGAAGATCATTGATGATAGTCATGATTCGGTTACATCAAATATCACTCTTATTAATATGAGAAGAGATTTGAGAGTTGTTCCAAATACAATTGCAGAGTATCAAATTGGATTTGGTAATCGATTCCATGTCATGTCTCAAGATGGTTACAACATTAAGTCTAGTGCATTTAGAGTCTTTGGAATTCCCGAACCTGTTTATCTTGGAGATGTTCCAGATTCAGATGGTTTAACGGGAACATTATTCTTATTCTCTTTACCAAACGTTGGTTCATTGAATCCAACCGTTGTAAGGTCGAGTGTTGGTAGTATTGACTACGTAAATGGCATTATAACTATCAATGCAATCAATATTACTGCTGGTATGGAGAAAGACGGTCAGCAAACGATTGAAATACAAGCAACTCCATTGTCAAATGATGTTGTCGGATTACAGGACCTTTATTTGCAACTAGATACTAGTAATAGTACGTTTGAAATGGTGCCAGACGAAATTGCATCGGGAATCGACCCATCAGCATCCACTTATGTTGTATCTTCATCTTATGCTAATGGAAACTTAGTTCGCCTTGGTGGTGCATCAGATGCTTCACCAAATACACAGGCAGCAACGACTACAACTACAACCAATAGTTCCTTCTCTGGAACAAATGCGGGATCTACCACTTCCACTGGTGGATATGGAACAAGTGGTTCATCAGGCGGTTCATCCGGCGGCGGTTACTAATTTAGAGATATACAAAAAATGGCAGAAACAAGAATTAAGTTTAGCAGTATCGTTAAGAATCAACTCCCTACTTATGTGGAGAATGAATTCCCCCTTATCTCTGAATTTTTAAAGCAATATTACATCTCACAGGAGTTTAAAAGTGCTCCCTATGATTTGATCCAAAACATGGATCAATATATTAAACTTGACGAACAAACTTCGTTAAATCACACTGTAATTTTGGGTGCGGATATTGACGAATTTGATGAAACTATCACAATTTCAGTAGATTCTCCTCAAGGAACAGAAGGATTTCCTGATTCTTATGGATTGCTGAAGATTAACGATGAAGTAATAACATATACTGGAAAAACTGCTACTACATTTACTGGATGCATTAGAGGGTTTAGTGGAGTAACCTCATACAGGTCTGATGAAAGACAAGGGGATCTTGTCTTCAGTTCTACGGAGTCTGCCGAGCATAAAAAAGATGATATTATAGAAAATCTAACTTGTTTATTTTTAAAAGAGTTTTTAACTAAAGTCAAGAGACAATTTTTACCAGGATTGTCTGAAAGACCATTATCTTCAAATGTAGATCAGAATCTTTTTATAAAGCATTCAAAGGATTTTTATTCCAGTAAGGGAACTGATAAATCTCACCAAATTCTTTTCCAAGCTCTGTATGGTGTTGATGTAAAGGTCACAAGACCTAAAGATTTTCTTTTTACACCCTCAAACGCAAACAATTTAGTTACCTCTAATTTTTTAGTTGAACCAATCAAAGGAGATCCTTCCTTATTGGAAGGAAGAACTATTTTCCAAACAACAGAGTCTGGTGGAGAATCTTATACTCCAATTTACACTACTGAGGAAGTTAGTGCTGGAGTCGGATTAACTTACTATAAATTAGCATTCGATGGAGGATATAACAGAGATTCAAGAGTCATTGGTGCTACCTATGGAGAATTTAAAGTTACTCCTAAGACTAGAGTAATCGGAAATGTTGCTACAGGATCAACGTCAATTGATGTAGATTCAACAATTGGTTTCCCAAGTTCTGGAGAACTTAGGGTAGAATATCCAAATGGTCTTCTTTCCTCTGTTGGAATTGTTTCATACACTTCCAAAACAATTACTCAGTTTTTAGGATGTACTAATATCACTGATAATATGGTTGATGGGGATAGTGTCTCAACCTTAACATATCCTTTCTTAAAACCAAATAAAGATATTGAAGTCCGTATTGGATCAGTTCTTTCTAATTTTTCAAAACAAGATGGCATATTTAATTACAAGTCTGGAGATAAATTTGCTATAAAAACTCTTGGAATAGAAAATGACACTTTTAAATTCAAAAATTGGTTATATAACAATCCAGTAAAGTATTCTATTTCTAAAATAGAACTTATTGACAACGTTTCTCCAAGATCATATAAGTTAACTCTAAGAAATGAAAATTATTTGAGACTGGGCGATCCTGTATCGATGCTTTCAGCAAATGGCGTTGACAACTTTGATGCAACTGTTTCTGATATATCAGATTCAAAGATTGTAACTATCAAGACCTCAGGAATCCTTAATATTACTAACGAATATTATTTACAAAGAAAATTAAGAACCGTAAATTCTATAAACTTCCCAGGAACTGGGAAGTTCCATGCAAATATTCAAAATGTTTACAAGAAAAGATATTCTGATTCTATTTTAGTTGCATCTAACTCTTTACCTTCATATTACAATCAACCCCTAAATGCAGATAAGACTGAAATTGTTTTTAGTGGGACTTTTGTCGGTGAAACTCTGAATATTCCTGCTCATGGATATTTTACTGGTGAATCTGTTTATTATACCCCCGAAAAAGTAACCGCAGAGTTTAATTTAGGTGACGGGCAAACAGAAGACAGGACCACTGTTGGGTCATCTTTATTTGGTGGAGATGATGGTGGTGAAGGAGTATATTTTGTCTATAGAGTTGACAGTGACAATATAAAACTTGCAAAATCTCCTGCTAACTTATATTCTCAAAGGTATGTTTCTGTAGAAACTGCTGCAACTGTAACCAAAAATAAATTTGAACCATCCAATCTTGCTTTAAAGAGTTTAGAATCTCAAAAAATTTATAGAGAAGTTTCTACTCCCATTAATAATGATGTAGAAGTTGAAACCAAAACTGGAACTACTGGAATATTTGTCAACGGGGTTGAAATCTTAAACTACAAATCAAAGGATCAAATTTACACTGGTAAACTAGAGAGTATTGAAGTATCCTCACCTGGATTTGATTTTGATGTTATAAATCCACCAGAATTAAACATTACAGATCCAGTTGGAAGTGGAGCAACTGGTTTCTTAGCAATTAATGGATCCTTGAGAGAATTGCAAATTTTAGATAGAGGATTTGACTTTACAGAGACACCAGTTGTGTCAATAACAGGTGGTAATGGCAGTAATGCTAAAGCTTTAGTTTCTACAAAGTTAATTTCACATTCTCGGGAATTTTTCTCTGATCCTCAGTCTGATAGAGTTAAACTCGGCGCTGCTTTATCTACTATTGGATTTGGAACTTATCATAAATTTAGAAATGGTGAGGAATTAATTTATAAACCAGGTTCTCAAAAAGCAGTTGGTGGACTCTCTACGGATGCAACATACTTTGCATCTGTTATTGATGCAACTACAGTTAAACTGCATAATAACATCGGTGATGCTTTAGCTGGTATCAATACTGTTACTTTATCATTTCATGGAATAGGAAAGCATACACTTGAGTGTGTTAAAAAGAAATCAATCGTTGATACAGTTAATGTAACTGATGCTGGATTTGGATATGAAAATAAAAAGAGATCTGTAATTTCAAGTGGAATTAATACTGCATTAAATTCTATTACTATTGATAACCATGATTATAATTCTGGGGAGATTATTAAGTATACCGCAGGTTCTAGTACTATTGGTGGATTAACAAATGGGTCCGAGTATTATGTTACTGTTGTTGATGAAAATGAGTTTAGATTATCACAAGTTGGACCATCGGACAATAAGAATTTCTTCTATAAAACGGGACAGTATCTAAATCTAACAAGTTCTGGATCTGGAACTCAGTTTTTCAATTATCCACCAATATCAGTAACAATTACAGGTCCAGTAGGAATAGCAACTGTTACTGGAATAGAAAAAAGTGCCTATGAAGCTACCGTACAACCAATTTTTAGAGGAGAGGTAACTTCCGTTCATTTATCCGATAAGGGATCTGGATATGGCACTGCTGATATTATCAATTTCAACAAACCACCCAACGTATCAGTCTCTTCTGGTAGAAACGCTCAAGTAAAACCTGTTATCACTGCTGATGGCAGAATAGTTGATATTATTGTAGAAAACGTAGGATCGAATTATACGTCACTTCCAGATTTACAGATAATCTCATCTTCTGGTATTGGATGTGTTCTTACTCCAATCCTTAGAAATGGATTTTTATATGAAGTAAAAATTATAGAACCAGGAACAGGATATGTTGATGGAGAAACTGAAATTGAGGTAATTTCGACAGAAACTGATGTAGAATTTTTGCCGAAGTTACAGTCTTGGAGAATAAACTTATTTGAAAAACTTTATGAAAATAACAAGATCAAATCTGATGATATAGTTATTTCTGAGGGTAAATTTGGTTTACAGTGCTACTCTTTGTACGCTCCCAGAGCATTGAGGCAGATGCTGTACTCAATTGACGTAACAGGAAAAACTCTCTATGGAACGCCAGATTTAAGATTAGTAAATTCCCAAGAAACTGAATTTACGGATCATTCTCCAATTATTGGTTGGGCGTATGACGGAAACCCCATATATGGTCCATATGGATATTCTACACGTACTGGTGGTGTAGTAACTTTAATGAAGTCTAGTTATAGACTCAATACATCTCGTATAAGCGGACCTCCTACATCAGTATATCCTTTGGGATTTTTTGTTGAAGACTATACTTATTATGAATCTAATGATGATTCATATCTTGACAGAAATAACGGAAGATATTGCGTAACACCAGACTTCCCGAATGGAACCTATGCATATTTTGTGACAATTAATGAAAATAATGTTGAGTCCTCTGGTGCATTTAAAAATTATAAACTTCCTAAGTTCCCATATGTTTTGGGAGATAAGTATTACTCAACTCCTATTGATTTCAATTTCTCAAATACATCAAATCAAGACGATTATGCTATCGAGGATAATGGTTGGTATAGAAATACCACTCCATATAACCTGAGAGAAGATGGAATAGATTATCCTTATATTTTCTCTCCAAACAATCTGTCACAAAAAGGACAAATTGTTTCCACCTCAAGAGGAAGTGTCAATTCAGTAGAAGTAAAAACATCTGGAACAGGTTACAAAGTTGGAGATGAATTAGTTTTCTCCGATGCAGATGCTACAGGATTTGGTGCAGCAGGTAGGGTTGCTAGTCTAAAAGGTAAGGGAGTTAGTAGTCTTCTTACGTCCGAATCAATAATTGATGTTGATATATTCCCCTCCAAGAAAAAAGGAACATACACTTTAGAGTCATCTTCTCCACATAATTTCAATCCACTTGATATTATTAACGTTGGTGCAATTTCTACAACTTCTTCAAAAATAGAGGGTTCATATAAAGTAGGAGTTACAAGTGAATCTTTCTCTTTGGTGGGTGTTGGAACAACTGGTGTTGCCCTTGGAGCACCAGCAGTAACTGGAATTGTTACTTTCTTATATGTTTCAGATATGTTGGGGTCAAATGTTGTACCCAACGATATTTTAGGAATTGGTTCAGAAAGAGTTAAAGTATTAAATGTTGACCGTTCAAACTCAAGATTTAGAGTTTTAAGAGCAATTGATGGAACAGTTGGCGCAGTCCACACTATTGGATCTCGTATTTATGAAGATCCTAGGAGATTTACTATCAATTCTGGGTTTAAAACTGCATTTGAATTTAATAGAAATAAAGAAATTTATTTTGAACCTACAGAAACTGTTGGTCTTGGCACTACCGCTGTGGGAATCGGAAGTGTACTATCTTTTTCATACTTCGGACTAAATTCCGTAGCAATCAATACTACTTCTGGGGCAAATACTCTTGCAGTTCCACTCAGATCTCTTTATGTAAAAGATCACAATCTTAATACTGGTGATATAGTAACTTATTCTCCTAATGGTGGAAGTGGTCTGGTTTATAATGAATTTGATAGTATTGGAGTTGCAAAAACGCTGTCGGACGGTCAGCAATTATTCGTTGCAAGAATTTCAAATAATTTAATAGGTATTGCAACTGTAAGGGTTGGTTTAGGTACAACTGGAGGATTTGCTGGAGTTGGAAGAACAGCTACCACGTTATTCTTTACTGGAATTGGAACAGGAAATCGTCATAGTTTTACTACAAATTATAATCAAATTAGTGCAGAAGCAGTAAAACGAACTGTTACTGTAACAACTGAAGTCAATCATGGTATTAGAGGTGATCATAGTGTTGTTATGGATGTTAATCCATCATTTGCCACTACTCATGTTGTAAAATATAGTGACAAACATAGAAGAATGATGGTGGGTATTGAAACCTTCAGTGCCGCCGGTGTAAACACAACGACAAACACTATTACTATATCCAATCACGGATATAGTAGTGGAGATAAAGTTATTCACTCTTCTATTACTCCATGTCAGGGATTAGAAAATGATGAAATTTATTATGTTGTAAAAGTTGATGAAAATAATTTCAAATTAGCAGATACTTATTATAATTCCACGCAATTGAAACCAACCACCGTTGGTATAGCATCTACATCATTTGGAGAATTTGGTTTAGTTAATCCTTCTGTAACAGCATACAGATCATCTTCATTAGTGTTTGATTTGTCAGATTCCTCTTTAGCATTTACACAACAAGCTACTCAGTATTCTGCATTTAGGTTTAATTTCTATCTGGATGAAGATTATACTAAGACCTGGGAAACTGATGGATCTTCTACAGGATTTAGTGTTGTTAGAAATGGAAAACCTGGATTGTCTACAGAGTCTAAGGTAACAGTTTCAATTGGAAAAACCACCCCAGATATTCTTTACTACAGATTAGATCCAATTTCAGATTCTGGTTTACCAATAGAAAAAAGTGAAATTATTTCGGATGATACTGTATTGAGAAATAATACAATATTATCTAATAACAGCGTATATAATGGTCTTAGAAGAGTTTCTATTGCTGGATCTAATTTCTTTAATTTTGAATTAACAGAGGTTCCAGAGTCATATTCATATGTATCAACTGCCTCCTCTATTTCATATATCACAGATTGCACTCATACTGAGGGACCAATCGAGAGAGTTGAAGTAACCAGTTCTGGTAAAAACTATACTTCATTACCTGAAATCTCATCTGTTACCAGTATCGAAGGAACTGGAGCAGATCTCAATGCAATTAGTAAAAATATTGGAATTATTGAAAAGGTAAAACTTGAAGATATTGGATATGATTTCCCAACTGATAAGACATTGCAACCTAGCGCATCTTTACCACAGATCATTCAAGTTGATTCGCTTGCTAAAATTAATAGTGTTGGTATAACTTCTGGTGGTAGAGGATATACGTTTGCACCAAGACTTATTTTCTTTGACGGTAAAACTGGAAATCAAGTAAATGAGCTCGATGCAACATATTCTCTTGGAGATCCAGAAGTAACTATTCTGAATAATACTAGAGGAATTAATAATACAACACCATCAATATTGCCAGTAGATAATAGTAATGGCATTGGAATTTCAACAGTTGGATTTAATACCATAACCAACGATGTAACTGTATTCCTTTCAGTTGGGTTCAGTGATTCATTCCCATTCGCTGTTGGTGATAGGGTGATGGTTGAAAAGGTTGTTAGTACGGGAGCAACTATCAAAGGGTATAATTCTAAGGATTATGACTATAAACTTTTCACTTTAACGAATGTAACACCAAATCTTGGTGGCATTGGTAGCGTTACTTATAATGTATCTGCTGATTTAGATTTGGATGCGGGAGAAGTTCCAGGATTATTTGATCCGATCAACTCTGCTGGAATGATTACTCCAGAAAAGTTTTTCCCCACTTTTAATATCATTTTAGAGACAGGAGATTACCTGCCAGGTGAAAAAGTTAAGTCTGGAGATAAAGAAGGTGTCGTTCAAAGTTGGGATAGAACAACAAAAACTTTAAGAGTATTGTCTAGTGATAACTTTGTAAATAACGATTCTATTAAAGGATTGACATCTGAGTTGATGGGAATTGCTTCAACAGTAACTTCATATGAATCATATTTTGAAACAGATGTTTCTTCTGAAATATTCAGTGGTAATCAAACAGATTCTGGTTATCTCAATGATCGCATTCAAAGGTTGCCAGATAATGATTATTATCAGAACTTCTCATATGCTTTGAGAAGCACTGTTCCATTTGATACTTGGAAAGACACCGTATCTTCCATAAACCATTCTCTTGGTTATAAAAAGTTTGGCGATCTTCAGATTGAAGCTACTAATTCCGAACAATTATTAACCGTTGGATTAACTACTGCATTAACTGACGTAACTATTGTTAGTAATTTAGATGGATACGTTGATACTAATTGCGTTTTTGATTTTGATATAGCAAAGGAAAACAATTTAAGTTACAGTGATGGTACTGGTAGGGTCTTATCAGATGAAATTTTATTTAATAATAAAATTTTGACAGACTTTACCGAGTCTTCTGGAAACAGAGTTCTTTCAATTGATGATATTAGTTCACAGTTTAATAGTAATCCAAGAGAAACTGCTTTTACAATTTTAGGAACATTCTCACTAAGTGACTTTAGATTTAGAAAGTATTTCACTTACCTGAGAGATAAGAGATTTACTCAAGAAAGACAAGGAATGATTGTTGATCTTATTCATGATGGATCATTTGGTTACATTAACCAATATGGCAGAATAGAAACCGTTTACGATCAGGGAGACTTTGATTTTGCGATTACGGGCACAGATGGAGAATTAAGATTCTATCCAGTGAATTCCTCCGTTAATGATTATGATGTAACTACCATTTCATATAATTTAAATGATAATTACCTAAGCACTGGATCGACCACGGTCGGTGGAGTTTTGATAGACTCTGGTAGTGCGGTTGTTACTGCAGGTTCCCCTCAGAATATTGTTAGTATTGGAAGTGAGTATCACTCCTTGAAAGTTCTAGTAGAGATTGCTCCAGATGTAAGTAATCCATCTTATGGTAATACTGCAACATTTAACTCAAATGAATTTGAAGCGCAAGAGTTGAATATCGTTCATGATGGAACAAATGTGTCTATCTTGGAATTTGGTAAATTAACCACTTCTCCTGGAAGTGCTGTTGGTGACATTGGATTTGGAACTTATAGAGCACATCTTGATGGAGCAAACATCAAAGTAGATTTCTATCCAGGTCCAGGTATTCCAACTACTGGCGTTGTTAATAACATTGTAGTTGGTCTGTCTTCAGCATCGTCTGGAATTTCAACTCTTGATATGAAGCACGCTAGATTGAAGTCTACCAATACTAGCATTCCATCCTCTGGATCTCCAACCGAGAATGTAATTGCCGAGTATCCAAGTCATTTGTCTGTTGGAAATGACAGATATGATGCTGCTTACTGCATGATTCAAGTTCAGGATACATCGAATAATCGTTATGAATTCTTGGAGTATTTTGTTGTTGACGATCATATTGAGGGTCAGGCATCGGGAGAAACCTTCCAAACCGAATTTGCCAATATTCAGACTTATGCAGGACTTGGAACATTTAGTTCTAAAGTTGTAACTGATGCTGTTGGACTAGCAGCAACAACTCAGGTTTTGTTTACACCACTACCTGGAATTGATACAAAGGTTCATGTCTACATGAACGCTATGAGAATAGAAGATGATACAAGAGATACGATTGATCTTGTTAATGGTACTATAGAGACTGGTTTCGGTTCGTATACTGGAACTGACAGAGATATTAGGAGATCGTTTGAACTTAAGCATAAAAATGACAATATTTTCAAACGCGATGTTGCATGTGATAGTAGTGCTGTTGTTAATCTTGATGCCAATACTATTAAAGTTCCAAATCACTTCTATGTGACTGGAGAGCAAATTGAATATGCTGCTCCTGGAATTGGATCTACAGGAGCGATATCAATTACATCAACTACATTCCCATCAACTGGTGTTACGACAACACAGATACCAAGAAATGGAGTCTTTGTAGTTAAAGTAAATGATGATACAATTAAACTTGCTAGAAGTGCTGAAGATGCACTTAAGTCTGTTCCCGTAACTCTTGATTTTACTTCTCTTGGAGTTGGTGCCGCCCATACTATAATCTCAACTAACCAAAATCCAAAGGTGTTGATTGCAATTGATAATTTGATTCAATCTCCGATTGTATCAACTGCTGTCACATCATCACTTGGTCAGCAAGTAGTATCTACTGACGAACAAGTTTTATTTACAGGAATTACCTCATTCTTTGGTGGAGATCTGATAAAGATTGGTAGTGAAATAATGAAGATTGAGGGAATTGGTATTGGAGCAACTAACAATGTCAAGGTCCGTAGAGGATGGATGGGAACAAACATTCAAACTGGTCTTGGAACAGGTACATTGATAACAAAGATTGTAGGAAACTACAATATTGTAGAAAACACAATTAACTTCATTGAAGCACCATATGGGAATACTCCCATTGGCACAACCACAAATCCAGATCCAGACGAGTATGACTGGACTGGAATTACTACAAGTTCTAATTTCCAAGGAAGAAGTTTCCAAAGAACTGCTGCACCAAATACGTCAAATGAAACTTATTACAAAAATTACATCTTTGACGACCTTTCTAGTCAGTTCAATGGAACTAAAAATGTCTTTACATTAAAATCTGGTGGATCTAATGTTACAGGAATTGCTAATGAAGGTGCCATCATATTAATCAATGATACTTTCCAGATTCCTGGAGATCTGAATAATTATACTTTAACTGAAAGTTCAGGAATATCTTCTGTATCTTTTGTTGGAACGGCACAGACTATAACTTCAGATGTTGGTATTAGTAGTTTCCCTAAAGGCGGAATTATCGTTTCGGTTGGTTCAACTGGTGGATTTGGATATCAACCTCTAGTATCTGCTGGTGGAACTGCAGTGGTTTCCACTGCTGGCACTATTACTTCTGTTTCGATTGGTAATAGTGGTTCTGGTTACAGATCTGGAGTACAAACTTCTATTACTGTTAGTGCAAAATTACCAGATGTTAGTGGGTCTACATTTATCCCCGTTGGAATAGCATCTGCATCTGAAGGACATATTACGTCAGTAGCGATTACTACTGATAGAGCTTTCTATATTCCACGCACTATCTCAAATGTACTTTATGATAACCTTACAGGTCTTACAACTGTTACAACTTCAACCGCACACGGTTTATCAATTAGTGAAAGTGTAACTGTTGGCGGAATCGCATTTACTTGCAATTACGCTGGATCTGGACCTGTTAATGTTTCTAATGTTGGATACAGTAGTATCACTGGCATTATGACAGTTACAACTTCTGGTCCACATAATCTTTCTACAACCGGACAGAAGAGTGATGTTCTGCTGACCGGTATTGGAATGACTTGCGATTTAGATAACGGTTCTTCTATTCACTATTATCCAAGAACAACTGATCCTGCATATTGTGGAACTCCAGTTCTCGCAGTCAATAGTCCTACAGTATTTGAAGTTAATGTTGGAACTTCTACAGTCGCTACTTTCTACAAAACTGGTGGAGTTTCGCAACCTGTTCTCATTGCTCCTAGAATAAACAATAATTCTGCTAGTGGATTTGATCCTGCATCACAAGGATCAGAAGTTCTCAGAATCGTTAATAGCACCACATTTGAAATTAATTCTGGAATTTCTACCCGCAAGCACTTCTACGCAAGATGTGGTCATGTTACCAAACCAATTGAAATCGTAATTGATGATCCTATCTCATATTCCAATGTTCCACTGATTTATTCTGCAGGATCAACAGGTATAGGAACTGCTGCAGATATTGATATTGTTGTCGGTCAGGGTTCTAGTGTTGTTGATTTTGAAATTAGAAATACTGGATATGGTTATGGAAACAATCAAACATTAACAGTTGCCATTGGTGGAACTACTGGAATTCCTACTACATCATCTTTCTCATCAACAAATCAGTTTGAAATTCAAATTGAAAATGTTATCAATGATGAGTTTACTGGATGGTCCCTTGGCGTCATCGAAACATTAGATGATGTTACTTCATATATTGATGGAAGTAGAATCGATTTCCCACTAATTCGTGCAGGAAATCCAATATCAATCAACAAATCTAAGGGATCTAAAATTGAACTCGATCATCTTCTTTTGGTATTTGTAAATGAAATACTTCAAGTTCCAGGTAAATCATACGAGTTCAATGGAGGTTCTTTCATAACATTCACTGAACCATTGAAGATTGGAGATACTATCACAATTAACTTCTATAAAGGAAGTGGCGATGATCTGGATGTTGTCGATGTTGAGGTAATTGAAACTGTAAAATATGGTGATGAGGTCACCTTAAATTATGATCCAGAAAAAGGTCAGAAATCATTCTTACAAGAGAATCCAAGAACCATAAGTACTTCTATCAGCATTGATAAGGTAAAAACATTACCATACTTTGGACCTGGTACTACTCGCGATACAACCCTTGAGAGACCTATTACATGGTGCAGACAAACTGCAGATAAGATTATTAACGGTCAAGGTGTTGGAAAAGATAGAGAATTGTATGAACCAGTCATTAATCCTACTGCAAGCATAATCAGTCCAGTTGGTGTCGGATCTACAGTAGTTTACGTTGACAGATTAAGACCTTTATTTGATCTCAATAGTGAAAATGCAGATTCTACTTTTAGGAATAAAATTCAAAACAAGGTGACAATTTCTTCATCCAAAGTAACTGTAGGATCTGCTGCAACTGCTGTAGTTTCTCCTGCTGGAACTGTTGCTTCAATCACGATTAATGATGGTGGTGTTGGATATTCGACTACACCAGATGTAAGTGTTGGTATAGGATCTACAACTGCAACTGCGACTGCAACGATTACTAATGGAGTTGTTACTGGAATTACTGTTACTGACGGTGGATCTGGATATACTCAATCTAATCCTCCATTAGTTCTTATCGGTCCTCCCGCACAACAAACAGAAACTTGTGGTGTTTATTCTTATTCTGGAGACTCTGGAGTTGTTGTTGGATTTGGAACAACAACAATTGGATCCTCAAACGAAATTATTTTGGAATTCCACATTCCATATAATTCTGAATTGAGAAATACAAACTTAGTTGGATCTGCAACAACATTAAGTGGTATATCTGTTGGAGATTACTTTACCATATTTAATTCTAATGTTTCCGTTGGATCAACAGATGGCACCCTTGAATCTTTTGATACCCTCAATAACAGAGTTGGAATTACAACATCATACATTGATTCAGTATTCCAAGCAAAATCTGTAGAGGTAGTTTCTAGAAGTATTGGTGGAATATCGACTAACGTTGTGAGAGTAAATTCTAGAATCACTGGTATATCAACTATTGGATTTAGTTCTACTACAGAATCATTCGATTCTACATCCATTACTTTGGATAATTCTGGATTATTAACGTTTGCTGGTGGAATATCTACATCCAATTATTTTGCGGAATTTAGTTGGGGTAAAGTTATAGTTGATGCTAGAACTAAACAGATGACACATGCGGCAAGAACTTCAAGTGGAGTTTTAGGAATATCAACTTCGGATACTTTAACCCGAACAAGATATCTTAGATTCAAAAA
>Ga0209645_1000601_pt1 | contig 18507 bp, 13 predicted proteins | sample ETNvirenome_6_30_FD_184070 | JGI IMG/M metagenome (GOLD analysis project Ga0209645, IMG submission 184070) | Marine viral communities from the Pacific Ocean - ETNP_6_30 (SPAdes) (version 2) | ecosystem: Environmental > Aquatic > Marine > Oceanic | place: Pacific Ocean | collected 2013-06-19
AGAATGGCGAACAAACTCGCTCGACATCTTCGGGGATGAGGGGTAGGATATGCTTGACGGCGCGTGATTTGCCGCCGGGATATCTCAATGGTGTCTTCATTTGACGAACAACGAGTCCAGCTTGTTCTGAGTCAGTGTCTTACCCTTTGAAGATGCTCCTCCGGGGATGGAAACTGATAGAAACTCGGCAAGAAGTCCTCTTGCGGTGGATTCCGATGCAAAGTGATGCACATTGCCGCCGCGGGTCTTCCATGCACGTGCCATGTCGCGCTGCTTCTTGATGCTGAGGTGGTCTTTGAACCAAGTCCTAAACTCGGCAGCAATCTTGTTCCCCTTGCGTGTCGATCCAAGAACTGGATAAGTGACAAACAAGATCGTCAAAGCTTCGAGAAGCTCCGTCTGTACCTTGGCGTCGTTTGGCCATGCTGACTTAATAATCTCTGCCGCACGCTTGACGTTTGTGGGGCACGACGTGTCTCGCTTTACTGCTCTTCGGAATCCCGAAACAGTAACGAGAGGATCACCATTAGATCCGGCACTGGGTCCGGTGCCAACGTATCCCTTAACAGGGTCGTCAGGTGAGCCACAAATAGCCAAATTACAAGCCAACAAGTGCCCAGCGGTGAACACCGCTTCTGGTTCACCGCTAAGATACTTATGAAGAAAAGTTTCTTCCGCAGAACACTGCTTTCTCTTGTCCTTGTTCTTCTCAGCGAATATTCGATGATATTCCTTTTCATCATCTACCTCGATGATGTATGCGGGAATAGGCTTGTCTGGTCCGAAGACAATACGCCACATATGTTTGCGGTGATCGCCGTCCAGAAGATACAAAGTTCCGTCAGGGAACTTCGCCACAAGAATAGGACTAAACAATGCTTCGTCCCAGCCTCTTTCAAGATACCTCTCAAGAGTGCTAAGCAATGTGGGACGATTAACAATCGCCTGAATTGAAGTGGGAACATCTTTCAGTACCCCCTTCTTGCCAAGAATCTTAATCTGCTTGGCTAGCCCTCTCTTGATCAGGCGGTTTACGCGGACCTCGGGTCCAATTATTTTACTACTCATTTTTTCTCCTTTTAGTTGAGTGAAGGTCAGTGACCTGTGCTATCTTTTCCAGCCGACTTATAAATGCGACCTTATGGTAGGTGATAGCAACCTAAAACTGTAATATAAAAACGGCAGACATTTCACCGGTCTGCCAGCGGCTGCAGCTACTCTGTGGTAGTGGTCTCGGTGGTAGTCGTTGTACCGCCCTCTGTGGTGGTGCCAGTTGTGGTCCCGCCATCTGTTCCTGTAGTTTCGGTACCGGTTGTGGTAGCAGAAACTTCAACAGTCTCGGTGGTGGTCTCAGTAGTGATGGTCTCGGTAGTGGTGTTTGTTGACACCTCGCCCGGATCAACCTGACACGTTCCATAAGCAGTTGCAACGACAAGAACGCCTCCGACAACACTTACCTTGACCTTCCATGAGGCCCATTGTGATTTCAACCAATCCATAGTATTACTCCTTTTATGATTAGTAAATTGTGGCAGAGTATTTACCCGCTCTGCCAGCGGTAGCTCAAACTAAATGGCTTACTTTCCGTTCATTAGTTCATTGAAGGCTTTATCTACGTCGCTAGTGGATTTTCCATATGCTACGGTTTCACGTGAGCGAGATTCTGCGCTTTTGTTGCCAGAAAGCTGCTCATCAAGAATACCGTCAATCTCTTCTGGAGTGTGGCGTTCGAAAAGAGATCCGAAGTCCGGCATGCGATCGAGGAGGGCAGGGATCGCTTCCGTGTCTTCTAGCAATGGGGACGTATTTCGCCTCATCTTCATGTTAGTTTGAGGGTATGCGCCCGGTGTGGTGGGCTTAGTGTAAGTCAGCGTGATGTCGGTACCCTCACCGGCATCCGTGATGTCCCCGTATTCGGGGTCGAGGATATATCCAAGAAGAAGTTCATACGCCTTCTTGCCATATCCGTAAATCTTAACTCCCTCTTCTTCTCGTCCGCGGACGACGACTGGTGAGAAGTAACGCGCTCGGACGAACAGAGACTTGGCAAGCTTCTTGCTTTCCTCATCGTTGTTGTCAACGCCTTCTCGCCATACAGAAGAGGCAAATTCGCAAATTGGGCAGCTTTCACCGAAGTTACGCTTAGGGCACAAGATGCCGCCGCGGTGTTCGCCTACGTTATAGTGGAAGAACATCTCCTTGAGAGGGTCTCCATCGCTGCTTGGGACGATTCGGATATCTTGATCGCCCTCATCTGGCTTGAACCATACAGAGTCGCCCTTGTCGGACCCCTCTCCACGCAGTGCAGCCAGCTTCTTTCTCATTAGTTCCATATTGATTGACATTAGTTTTTCTCCTTGTTTTGTTTTTGTAAAGTATATCGAGCTTTCCTCGATATCTAATGTATCACTCTTGCTCTAGCTTGTCAAGAGTTTTTTGTTGTTGTATTGCGTTAGTGTGGGCAACGCAGAACCCAAAATCTTGTAAGTGTGTCTCATAGATTGCATAAGAAATTTTACGGAACGCATTCCTTGGTTTAGTCTTTAAAATATCGACTAATTTCTTGTGCAGCCCTCTCTCTTCTTCTAACCTTTTCTCATTTATACACATATAATAACACAGTTCTCTCGGGGTGTCAAGGTCAAAAAGCCAATTCTCGTTTATTTTCTTCATATCAAGCATAGAAACAGCACGGATCCTGTTGACCTCATTTGGTTTCGAGATATTACCTATGTGAGGCTCAGTGTGCTCAAAATAGTTCATATAATGAACACAAGAAAAGATTGTCTCATTAAGAGTGTCGTAGTAATTCTTTAGGTTGATATTGTCTCTTACTCTCTCGATACTTTCATTAGAAAAGATAGTAAAGGTCTTAAACAGCCCAGAGCGCGTATATTCCTGCAACACGCCATACACAGTGTTTTCGACCAACTGAGGAATCCCAGTCAGCAGTTCAGTATCCGGCTTTATGTAAAAAATCTCTACTTCTTTCGACCTGATTTGCTGAAGAATCCCTAAAGAATAGATAGAACTGTACGAGGACCCCACTACAAACACTTGAACCCTGTCTTTTAAGTTTTTGAAGAACGATTTTAAATTTGGAATATCTCTCTCGTATAGCTCCGGGCTGTCGTGTGCATTTAGCTTGAACGTATTCTTGGTGTTTTTCTCCACCGAACTATTCATCAGATAAGTGTCGTACTGGGGTATCTCTTTGAATTTTTCAACAATCGCCGATGCCGCATTGCCAATGCCAATAATAGAAATCACAGCGCTAACTCCTCTAAATCATAGTAGTTCTTCCCCGCCTGAATATTTACCACAAACTGATCAAGCTTGTTATTTGCGAACATCGACTTAATCTCAGGAATCAGATATTTTTCATCATCTGAGATATCCAGCACCAGTTCATCATGGACGATATGGGATATGAAACTCTTTTTATCTTTTAAAAACTCATCAATTGCAACAGCACGCTCTAAAACCAAATCTGAAGTTGTGCTTTGTATCAGATAGTTGAGCGCCTTTCTGTCTTCAACCTTAATCTGTCTACCAAATGGTGTCGTAATGACTCCGGCACTATACCATTTATTCAGCGCCTTTTTCTTGCTATACATTTCCGTCGATATAGCGTCTGAGTTTGGATCATACAACCATGCGAAGAATCTTGTCTTGCATTCATCACGAGTAATGTTTTGCTCAAACAAATGAAGAGAATTCCACTCATGAATATCTATCTTAGGCTGCGCTTCTCCTGTTAACGATAGAAGCGTCCGCACCTCAGCACCATTGTAGTCAAGGGACACGAACCAGTCATTCTTTGGCTTCACTGCTTTTCTAAGTTCTTTCTTCATCGTTAATATCGGGAAACTTCCGGGGTTCGTAGTCAGGCGGCCAGTAACGGTGCCAAAAAGATTATAATCTATATAAACACTGGCTTGTAATATTTTCTGAAGTGCATGGCGATTGACTGTGTTTAGAAACAAGTTTTTGCAGTCAGCAGCCTCAACGTGCAAGCCTTGATATCTGATCTTCTGCAGCAACTTGGCTACTGTAACCAAGTAATCATAGTTCGCTGGCTTCGACATACTATCAAATACGTGGCGAGTGATTTTATTTTTTATTTCGCAAAATTGAACCAAGGCATCATGAGGAATTAAGTCGAATATGCAGTGTTCGTTAAAATCAATTTTAGCAATCTTGAAAGATTTATAGAAAGCCGACATCTTGCGTACCACAGAGCGATATTCCTCCAATAGCTCATCTGGGCACACATCCTCCAAGGAGGAACCGCCACAAATAAGCCAAGCATACTCGATCGAGCTATCATCAAAGAAACCACCGGGGCGCCATGTACGCTGAAGTTCCTCTGGGAAGTCTTTGAAATGTAATCTGCCGTCCTTATATACGCCTACGCACTCGGTCTTATCATCAAGTGTTTGAAAGTACATGTTCCCTCTTGTCTTTACGTAATCTAGCACGTTTCAGAAGTTCTGTCAAGGATCCGGAGGAATCATATGTTGGCGCGATTACGTTTTCAAAGTAATTGACCACTGTTAACGGGTCCTCAACTTGAAGCAACTCTGCTGTTTCTCTGAGTAAATTTCTTTTCTGTTGTTCTGTTAGCACAGACTCTCTTTCTTCTATCATTCTTATCTTGGCATAAAAAGACATGAACAACCCTTCGCCAAACTCGCGCGAGATCTCATCAAGTGTGTATTGTGTGGGTCTAATCACCTTTGAGCGCACGGTACCGTCTTGACAATAGTCAGCCACAACATAATCTGTTTTTAGTTCGTTGTATAACTCAAGCAGAATAAACTTAAAATTTTCATAATAGGTTATGTGAGCCGGCGTATAGGCAATCGCCAGCACGTCATCAGTGCTGTTCATTCCGTATTTACGTGCATATTTAATCATTTCCGAGGAGCCAATGTCAGCAATTAGGCGCCATGGGACATATTGGTCCACCGAGAAACCATAACTGCGGCAAGCGTTTAAATAAAATTCCCAATTTGGGCTTTGCTTGAATTTTTTTATCTTGTTCTCATCATCCGAACAATTTTCGCCGGCGATATCAATAACAAGACCGGTCGATTCCATAGAACAATGCTTACTTTTAACAAAAGCGGGATATGTAAATGGAACCAGACTGATAAGCTCTTTCAAGACCGGCTCTATGTGAATTAAAAACTCTCTAAAATTTTTGAATTTCGCATTTGTCTCAGCAAACGATTTTCTAATCGTCTTTTTGTTTCCTGTGCTGAAGAAGCGATATAGAGTACGGGGACTCTGAAAAGCCTTGTTTGCATTTAGAACCGACAAATAGGTATCATTTGGATCTATTTTTCCAGCCTGAGCTTTAACGCGAAACTGCATGCAAAGATCCTCAAAGGCATCGGCCACAAAATTCATAGCTTGGAACCCAGTGGAATCATTTTTATTTGTTGAAGAGAGTCCCTTCAGGGAAACAAAATTTGTATCCATTTCAATTGGAACATAAGCCCTATCCACGCGACCATAAAGATATTTTTCTGCAAGATTAAAGTCCATCAGATTGCCGTATGCAACATCCGATATATCATAACGATAAACTAGCGACTTCTGGTATATTTGTTTTGAAGTTTCGGTGTTATTCTTTTTATAATAATCTGACATTTACTTTTGCCTCACGGTGTTGAATTTGGGTTTGAATCGACAGTGCTCTTACACCTAGGTGGCATCTCAGAATATGACCGGATACTTTCCTTGTGTTTTTTTGCTCCACACTTTTGAAACCCATGCACTGCGGGGTTTTTATCCACCCCTACTTTAGTGGGCGGAGGAGATTCGTTCTCATGACCGTGCATCCATACAGCGGTGACATTGGTTGTTCTCTCGCCCTCCGCGATACGATGAGATGCCTTGGTGACCAAGTAATAACCGCCAATACCATAACGAGATAATTCCATTCTGTCAACATCTTTCAGGTTTCCAAATTTTTGCGTGCCGTCTTCGTCTATTGCTGTCATGCCCTTTGTACTGGGTGCAAAGCCTCTCGGATCTATATAAAGTATAGTGCCGGGGTACACGTTTGGTATAAGAAAAAGATCGATATTTGCGTTATATACTTCTCGCAACTGCAGTAAGCCGTCGTAACCTTCTTGTTCGTATCTCATCTCCTTGATCATTGGGGCTGGAGATTTCTCTAGCCTAATCTCTTTCACTATACCCTTGCTTTCACCTAGGACATAGTGAGAGATACCCATTTTTTCATCTGACGCGGCATCGCCCGTCATTTTATCTTCTGGCTTTGTCCTTCCGGCGTAATAAACCATCCAATTTCTCTGGAATCCGTAGCCGGGATTTCTGGAGCCCTTGGTATTCTGAGTGCCCATCGTATTTAAAACAGGTCGCTCTACTGCGTCGGGTATCCAGACGTCCGTTTTATCTTTATCGCTCAGGCAGACATTCCTCGCATGTAAATCATTGGTGATCTCATCCCCGACAGAATCTGAGTATGAGCAAATAGTGGTAGAATGAAAGGCAACTGGCTGAGTAGCCTTGATTCCGTTGCAAGTGGCGTCATTTAAGAAAACAGAGAGATAATTTTTAATGAACTCATCAAGGAAGGTAGCCAAAGGGTAACTAACGCGATCTTTGGCCAGCATTTTGTCTGCCATCCATTCCGTAAAGTATTTGAGAGATATTGGTATTTCACCCATGGAGATTGTGCGGTATTTATACGGATCGTTCGCATCTCTAATCTCAATGGGTCCCAACAGAACTCTCAGTTGCATAAAATTTTGCTTCGCCTTAGCTAAAATTCGCATCTCTCTTTGTTTGACACTAGCATCAGCATCTCCGATTGTTTTCATCGCTGACAATGTTTTTGGCATTGCATCAAGATAATTTTGAATACCCTCCAGTATGATATCGACCAAATCAAACATGAAGAAAAACGTCACTTGTCGGTAAGTGTCATAATTGAATGTTTCCTGCTCAGAAGAAGAGAGATGGGAAGGCTTCGTAAGTTCGCCTTCTAGTCTCTCAATTTTCTTTTTTAACTTTTGTTCCGCGTTGTAGTCGCCCAATTTTTCTGCTTGTTGAGCTTCCGCAGTCATCCTGTTGATTTCGTTCCTTATCTGGTCCTCATTTTGTAAATTGTCACTACTATCATAAATTGGAGCGATCGAGGCGTCACTCATTGCTCGGTTAAGCTCAGTATATGGGATGCTGTAGAAGTAAATAAGATCTTTCTTAAAAAGTCTTGTTAGGACACCTTTTAAGTTTCGCTCTTTTAGTCCTTTGATAATTTTTGCATCGTCTTTAGCTTTCAAATCATCATCGGCAGCGGCAGCACTAGCGCCACTTGCTTTATTTGTGGCAGCGTCAAATTTCTTTTGCATGTTTATTTTAAAAATTTTAGTGTTTGCATCATTCGAGTCAGCAAAAACATCGTAGTAACTGTTATTAAATGCATCTTGGACATATGCTTGATAATTGATAACGAAGTCGACCCTTCCGTCTTCTTTGAAATTAAACTCATGAATTGTTGGAATTAAATCGTATGTTGCGTAAGAATTTGCAATTGCGTTTTCGTATACTGCTCTTTCTTTTTCCGGCATATGAAGCTTTTGAGGTATCTGGTACCCTACAACCACCTTCAAGCGAAAGTTTAAACTATAAGCTGGATCAAACGCTGAATCACTCCATGTACCTCTACATTGAGCTTCTGTTTTCAGTTCTTCTAATCTCGTGGTACCAGTTTTGATAGCTAAATCGGCGTATCTAAAGACTTCCGACTCGTTTTTGCTATTAAACGTCTCGCGATCCCTAAGAATCTCTGCAAAGTTTGTAGCATGTAGGGTTAACTTGCCCATAATCATTCTCTTGGAGGCAAACGGATCGCTACCTTCCATGACCCACTCAAAGCTTTTCATACCAACACCGAAGCCGCGGCGACGTTTATTTTTGAATATATCTCGAATGTCACTGGACGTGGTGGATCCCGGAAAAGTTATCTCCATCTCACTCATCTCAGAACCTTCTTCATCAATTCTGACCTTATAAAGCCTCACAGACGGCTGTAAATTTGATAGTACGTCATGAGGCATGTCAAAAAACGTTTTAGCAGACGGATGAGATGTTAATTTGTTAATAAACCCATATGGAGTACCTCCGCACATAAGAGAGGCATTCCGCGTCTCCGTGGGGAAGCTACGTTTTTTTCTAAAATTACCGCCGCGGCGAATATCGACGAGGCTCCACAAATGTCTTTGGATGTAGCACTGATCTCTAAAAGATAGTTCTAAGTAATTCTCGTTTGGATCAAGCACGGAGACAACATTGCTAGTTACTCGATCCTTAATTTCTTTGGCGATGCGTTCCGCTTCACGGGCGGCGGCGTTGGCTACATCAGCGGCGAGTCTTGAGCCAACAGCACCAGCCATCCCCCCTAGAGGGTCAGCACCGGCAAGGTTGGTGACCTGATCATCGTCGAGACCGGTGTCGCCTGTATCTTTTTTAATTGCCTCATGGAGCAATTTCATTAGCTGCTGGTAGCCCTGTGCTGAATTCAGAATATCGGCGAGGGTATCCTCAGATAACTGAAGAGCACGCATAACATCTTCTGGCTGTCCGCCCGGAGCATCTTTCAATTCATTAACTTGTTCTTTCAGCGTTCCCAGCAACTTCTCAAGTTCGGCGCCATCATTCGCAAAGATATCGTCCGTGGGACTGCCGGTGTTTTTTGTATATTTTTCTGGAAATTGATCTATCGAATTTCCTGACCTTTTGTGTCTATTAATTTGGGAGATATACGCATTAAACCGATCGCCTTTGTCTTTTATTTCACTTGTACGAATAGATAAGCCTTGGCGAAAGCCCGTGGTCTTTAATAATTCATTGACGTTTTTCCACTTTGGAGGGGAATATTTCTTTAGTAACTCGTCGTACGCACTCATTTATTTCATACCCCCAACATGGGAAGAATTCTTTCTGTATCTAATGGAATCGTTAAAAGCTCGCCCGGATAAACATCGCCCTCAGTGGGACGACCGTTATACCACGCTATAATCCACCATAGAGTGGGATCTCCATAATATTCAGATGCCAGCTTGTAAAATCGATCACCGACTGCCCATACGTGAGTGGTGGTGGGCATGTTAATTCTATCCACAACATCCGGGTGATACATTACCGGGGTTTCATAGTGTGTAATACCCTTGATATTGTTTCTCTCTTTTCGGAGATACTCATAATATTTGCTGTTATTTAGTAATTTTCTGTATCGGCTATATCTTGACATTTTCCGCTTTCCTTTTTACGATATATACTCAGTCAGTTCAACGCCGCGGGCGTACTGCTCTTCATTGGTCTCGCCGCCGGCTACATAACCTTCTGTAGCGCTCTGAAGATATTCGTAATTGGCCTGCTGGCGGGGCTTCAGACCTTTCTCTTGTTTCTTTGCTTCAAGACGCTGGAGAGTTCTCATATCTCTTTTACGGGCTGATTTACCAAACATTCCATCGTAGCCGCGCGCTTCGGCGTTTGCTAAATCTTGCTCTCTTTTTTGAGTTGCTCTCTCTTCTGCTTGGCGGGCTGCGATTCTATCGTTGTAAGAACCAGCAGCCATCACTGATTTCGCCTCAGATGCCAATACAGCATTATAGGGGAAATTTGGATCTTTGAATTTGTTTTGTGAATTCCAGCCCAAAGTATTTTCATGAATAACAGCAATATCCATGTTGACTTCGATCATTTTAGGCAAAATTGTGTTTGTACCCTTCTGGATGACGCCTATATCTGGGTTTTCCAAATTGTGAGCAATATTCATGCTGTTGATGACGCACAGCAATCCTTCCGATGGATTGTTGGTCGAGATGTAGTTTCCAAAAATAGCTGATGCAGGGAGATTTGTGGTAGTTTCCGCCTCTTGTGGTCCTTTGCTTTTTTGCAACAAGTTCATAAGCTTTATTCTTATGAGCGGACTTTGAGACAAGACAGATGTATTATCGTCCAAATCCGCATAATTTGGATATAAAAATTGCGCTAGCTTCTGAAGGCGTCCCAAGTTCTCGTAGGCTTCGCTGATGGTTTCCGCAGGAATCTTCCAGCCGAGCGTAATCGTACGAGTTGTGTTCTTAAACGTGTAAATTGGGTCAGTGCGTCCGAATACAGTGTCCGGGTTCCAATCGCAACTGTAGCTTTCTGCAAATGTAGTGATGAAAGCCTTGAAAAATACGTCACTCTCAGACGGCACGTGGAAGAAAGACAATACAGCTTCCGCATTGTTCGCTATACCATCAGTAGTGGCTGGGCTCAGATGACCGGCACCAGTGCCTGTGTCATTGTTGAGCGTAATCTCATTATACTTTTCTTGTTTGAATATTCCTAAGCTGTCAGCCATTTTTAACCACTCCTTGTCGCCTTGGGTGTACCAGTCACACGTTGAACAATCGCGTCATTAACAGCAACGACTGCCTTATGCTTCATCTGGTCTCCATCAATATATACCTTGACATCAACTTTTGGTGCCTCTTGTTTTACAACAGGTGCAGCAGCGGCGGGTGCAGCACCACCTGCGGCGGTGGCGGTGGCGCCCGTAACAAGCAATCCTGCTGCTGCAAGCTTGAGCGTGTCCACTTCATTGACTGCTTGCATTATAGCTTTGATGTTGTCGACGGCGCCGCCAACCTGCACATCAACGCCGACACCGCTTAAATTGGCTAGTTTGTCTAAACTTTCTGTTGGTATTGCCGATAATGCCGCACCGAGTGAAGAAACACCCTTGCTCATTAGCACCAAACCTACTGCTGCAATTCCCAATTGTGAAGCATTGCCTGAAATATCCGCCACAAACGTTGTGAAGTTTTTTGTATTTTCTGACGTCAATGATGCGAAGAGGGCACTAAACCCTTCTGCCATATTTCCTATTCCTGCCGCAACTAGCCCGACACCGAGACCGACTAATGCAATTGCACCACCAAATGCCAGCAATGAACCGCTAGCACCGAGGGCGACTGGTGCCATTTTCGCGAACACAAACATCATCCCAGCCATGGCTGCTCCAAATGCTAAAATGCCAAATACGGCTTCGGTAGCATTATCGCCCACCTCACCAAATGCAGCAACAAGTTGTCCTACACCTACCGCTGCGATACCAACACCAACACCAACTAACGCAACGGCAGCGCCAAGCCCCATTAAACCCTTTTCATTGCCGCTAGCGGCTTCACCCAATTCCCTAATCGAGTCTGACATATCATCTGCAGCTTCAGTAGGTCCTCGAAAAAATTCTTTAAATGCTTTACTTCTTTTGAGCCCGAAGTACGTCAGATAAAGAAATCCGTAGAATTCGATGTTTTCTATTAAGTGCGTCAAGACACCTACGAACAGTTTGAGCGCCCCCACAACTGTCGCGATGGGTCCTGAGCCGTTCTTATTATACTCGTTGAACATCTCCCTAAGAGATACCACAAGCGGCTCTAATACCGGAACTATGCTAGCCAAAAGAGATTTGAAGTTCTCCTGAATACTTTGAATCGATTTAGTTCGTTCCTGAAGTTTTTTAATTGACGCAGTTGTCTCCTTGGTACTGCCACTGAGGGCGTCTAAATCTCCAGACATCAGCATTGCAAGATCAGCAGTAGACTCAATCCCGTCAATAGCTCCTACATAGAATTTTCGCTCAAAGTAGTCCATGTCATCAAACGTCTTACCAGTCTGCAGAACGGCGTCTCGTATCATGTTGAATCGCTTGGCAGGATCTTTGGCCATCATTAAGTCCATGGCATTAACAAAGTTGCCACCTAACGCAGCATTTAGCTTACCAGCCGAGGTAGCAGCGCCTTCGAAGGTATCAAATCCTTCCGATATTCTGAGCAGCTTATCGATCTCAAGACCGGTGCTCTTAGAAATGACAGCGAGATCTTTAAACGCTTTAACACCAGAACTTCCAAAATCAGCCAATTGGGCACTAGCGCCGGCGAAATCTGCTGCCATCTGCTGAGGGGTTACGCCAATTTGAAGTGCCAGATCGTTTAGTTCGATGCTAGCACCGGCGGCGGCTTCGGCGCTCATTCCAAACGACTTGATACCAGCTTGGGTAGCTTTAGCGAAATCAGTCATGCTGACACCCTGCTCAGCTAGCAATGCGCCCACATTGGCGACTTCTCTCTGCATTGAGACCGACATCATAGTAAACTCTGTCATCTCGCTACGTAAAGCTGTATGGGATGCATATAATTCGTCAACCTGCACACCATAAAGCGACATCGCCTGTACGTCTCCCATGATCGCATCAGAAACCTCTGTGGAGGCGCCAGTAGTTCTTCTGAACGCGGCTGCAGCTTCGTCAGTCTTAAAAGCAAGACTTATCATGGTATCAACGAGTCCGACAGTAAGACCTGTCAAGACTGCCTGTGCTGTACCCAGTGCGCCGGCTTTCGAAATTTGCTCCATCATGGAGCGTATGTTCGCCACGTTTATTGTGTTATGTTTATCATAAACCGCTATCGAATCACTCATGGAGTTCGTCAAGCTGCTGATAGCTGACTCTTGTTGTTGTAACAGTTCTACTGATCTTTCACGGCGGCGATTATCCTCTTCTAACCCCGCAATTTCTTGTTCTCGGAGTTCGATCTGTTGCTCGATAGCGGCATTTGCATCCCGATAGGCTCCGCCGCGCTGGTTGTTGAGGGCTATATCAGTCTCATAGCCCTCGATTAAATTTTGTTGTCGCTCAATGCGAATTCGATTAAGCTCATTTTGTCTTTCTGTCGCATTTGACAAACTTTGGGCGCGCTGCTCCTGTCTGTCAAGGGCTGAGTTTGCTCTATTGAGAGTTTGTATGTATGCTTCAAGTCGAGCGATTTCGTCTGCATTGCCAACAGTGGTGCTAGTGCCAGCAGTGCCAGCAGCACTGTTAATAGCGCTTATAATAGCCTGCTTAATTGCTTCTAAATCTGCTTGATTGACTGCCACAAAAAAGTTCCTTACTCAGTAAATAGTTGCCACAAAAAAAGACAAGGTTTTACCCTTGTCCATATTTTTTGCTATACATTTTAGATTCCATTGGGGAGTTGTTCTCGGTCAACGTATGTGTTTGAGAACGTGGTCCGCTGCGTTTTCTGGATGCGTTTTCTATTGCTTCCTTTTCGGCTTCAAGTTGTTTTAGCAACCTTTCAACAAACCACTGACGCAAACCAATAGGAAGATTATACGCCTCCGCTAATGACCAGCCTCCTGAATACTTTAAAAAGAAGAACTGCTCATATACGTTCTCCATGTAGTCAGGTGTTAGGCCAAAAAAAGTCCGCGGTCAGCGGGACCTCCAATTCAGTCTCATATTCGCAGTTTTGACATTCGAAGTGCTGAGTGAGGTCCACATTTGGGCTAGCTGCCTTGTATGCATTGCGGAGATGTCGTACATCCACAGAAGGCAAGTTTTCCACCACATAGTTAATGGCTTGAGAGGTGGTGTTTCCGTTTACGGCAACAATCATATTTAAAAGCTGTCTGGTGATGTTCTTCTCGTGTGTCTTCTTGTTCTTGCGGTCCAGTTCCACACCCTCCATCAGGCGGCGCTCATCGGCTCCTGTGAGGGATTTAAAGGTTATGTCTAGCCCTGTTCTCGGGAGCTTAGTGGAGAAGAATCCATTAGCTGGGGTTGCTGTAACATATTCTGAAGCATCGTCGCCGGAATATGTGTTAGTCTGGTTAAGGTCAAAGCCATACTCTTGAACCGTACCACATGACGGACATGTGACTTTTGTTGTATACTCGTTTCCATATGCAGAAATTCTGGCTGCAATAATGAGCGCGTTTCGATCGCCCACTAAAAGACTCTCGGCGTCAATTGACTTGTCGATGATTATACTGCTAAGAACGCGATCAAGTGCAATACCCTTCTTTAGTAAAGAACGAGAAGTCAACATATCCTCTTCTTTCGCGGTCATTTGCTTAACTTCAATTGAGTCTTTACCATGAAGCGGGTGCCCCTCTGGGTAGAGTAAGCCCTTAGATGGTAAATCAATAACTTCGGTGGGAACAATGAATGAAAAATCATTAGTTTCCATGTTTTGGTTCATTTGTTGGGGCACGCTGCTATCACTAGGCTGATGCGTGCCCACTCTATCACTATTTCTTGACAATATACACCTCTTTTTTAATATTGTATGTGAACATTATAGCATATTTAAACGACTATTGTACTAAGATTGGAAGAAAGTTGTCTGCTCGTTGCCACCAGTAGCTCTCGAAGGACCATTGGGGGTTTGAAGACGTGCCCAGTCGTAACGAATCTCGACTGTCATCTCTACCAAGTTGTCCTCACCATAGGCAAGGTCACCGTACTTGACGTTTGTGAGGAATGCGTTCCAAAGCGTCCACTTCTCAATCTCGTTACCATCGCCATCAATCTGAGAGATGTACACCGCGCCCAGTGCGCCAGCAGCGCGGGACTTCGACATGGAGCCAAGCGAGTTAGGGTTCGAAGGCGGAGTATATCCTGAAAGGTTGATGATGTCCGAAAGAGTAGCAGTCATGTCAGGATCACGAGGATCGACAAGAGTCATGCTGATCGGCTCCCAAGTAACGGCACCGGGGTAGTAGAACGTGTGGTTCAAATACTGGTGTTCGGCTGTGTTAATAGTAAACGCAGGCTTGTTAATGGTCTTAGCATACCACATGAGAGAACCTCCTTGTGGGGCGCTAATTCCTGTAAATTCTACTTTGAACCTAAACTGTCGTTTGGGATCTTTAAGTTCTGTGCTTTCGGCAAAGTTGTCTGACCAGAATGGCATTTTAAATGGCTCCTATATTCAATTTTAAATAGTGTTCAGATTATTTTTAGTCATCAAATGATGCACCGGTCGAGGCAATAACGAAGTCGATTGCAATATATTCAATCGCACGTGCTGGCTTGACCATGATCTTAGCATACATGATGTTTTGATCAATAAGATCGGGGGTTGTTGTTGAATCATCAAGAATCAACTTGTAGTCAGAGATACCGAAGTTACTCTTAACATTCGCAAGGAACGGCTCAACAAGACCGATAAAGCGGTTCCATGTAGTTTGCACGTTCTGCTCAAAGAGAATCTTGGTAGAGATTCTGGAGATTTCCTTCTTCAGGTAAATCACAAGTCTTCTAACATTGATTCTATCGAGGGCAGACTGGCTCTCTTGGAGAGTCTTCTGACCGAAGACCACGATTCCGCTAGATGGGAATGAAGCAATCGGGTTGATGCTTGCTTCGTAAAGAATGTCTCTTTCTTTCGAAGTGAGCTTCTCAGTTACTGCTGAAACTGGGATACCTGCGGCGCCTTCGCTGAGGCCACCTCTTTGGAATCCAGCAGGAGCAAACCAGAGTTGTGCCTTCTTCTCGGAACTAGCAAGAACACCGAGCATTGCTGCACTTGGCGGAAGCCAGACTGCGGCACCAGTGTTGTCATCGCGAGTTTGTACCCAAGGATAGAACGCAGCGCCGTAAGAAGAGTTAATCTTACGATCTCTGAGACTAGCGGCTGCTTGTCGCGGAGTGGTGGCGATACGAGAAGCCTTGGTTGACTTCGTGCTGTATTGTCCCTCATGCGATGGCAGGTAGACATCCGGAAGGTCGATTAATGCCATGGCATCAGCGCGCTCTTCACAAACATTGATAATGTGCTGGGTGAGACCCTGATGGGTGAGACCCGGCATTGTGATAAGGTTTGTTTCTACAGCCTCTGGATCAGCAACCGTGTCGATTGCTCTCTTAACGGTGTAGTAAGCTGCACTGTTCTTGTTGGTTGCAGAAGCCGCCATGCCACCGTTGTAGAGTGGGTCTGGCAGGTGGACGTTGAATCCGTCGAAGCCACCCCACATGGGTGCGGTGAAGGAGTTGTATCCAGCATCCAGCAAGTCGGTGTAGCTTCGTCCACCAGTAGCAGTGTACGATGTGAGACCGGCACGTGAGCCAGAGCGATAGAACATGATCGGGTTGCCTGCTGTGTTACCATTCACCAAGTCGTCCAAAGTGAAGACATCATCGTAACCATCAATACCTGTCATGGATATAGTGGTTTGGTCTGCGATTGGCCATGTAAACTGATCATTCAGGAGATGCAGTAGACCGGGGACACTAGGATCGAATCTGGTGCTGTTTCCGCTACCACTACTAATGGCTCCGCGACCTGCAAGGAACCCGAAGAATGCATTACGTGGATCGGAGATTCCGCCATCAGATGCAGAGTGGCGCAACTTCGTTCTAGGCATTCTGAATGCGATTGGAACATCGAAGCAGCCGCCCGACAAGGCGAATGAGGTGCCAACACCCAGTTGTGTGGTGTTGGAAGCGGTAACAATCTGGAAGTATTTTGAGCCAACATTTGCAGCAGGGGTCGCTGAAGTTGGAGGAACACCCTTCGCTGCGCCCAATGTAGCTGAACCCGAAACTACAACAGCCGCGGGGATATCCGAGTATTTGGGAGGACCGTAGTAACCAAACGGGAGGAGAGTCTCCATTCCCGAAGCACCAGCCGCCACATCAGCGTTAACTTCAACGTAAATGTACTTGGACTGGTTGGGGTACTCGCCGTAATACTTGAGTCTGCGCTCGTTCTCCGACCATGAAGAGTATTGGTCACCGATCTTGCGAGCAATGTAGTTTGGAGAAGTCGGGTCAAGAGTACACTCGTCGAATCTCTCAAGAAGCTGAATAGCGTTGTCGTTATCTGACATGAGTCGAATAAGCACGGAGAACGTACCGTAGTCGGTAGTACTGTTGTTGGATTGACGGATGTTGTCAATAGAAATCTTAACATTCTCGGACAACCAAGCACCGTGACCTCTTCCAATGAATCGGAAAAGCTTTTGAGTCTTAGAAACAACGTTGAAGCCGCTAGCATCGCCCGTATCTTGTCCGATAAACCAGCCGGAGACAGCTTCGCGAGCTTGGCAGTTAGCGCCAAGTCGGTTAGCAGGGCTTTGGCTTGTTGCACCACTGAGATGGAGCGGAACCACAACACCGACTAAGGTGGTGTTGAATGAGCCGGAAAGGTTCTCTCTGGTTTCTTGATCGTATGTCTCGCCAAGCCAGTGAGTTTTCTCTGTAGCTGTGGGGTAGAAGTTACCCGAGACATAAAGCTGAGGGTTGGTGTTGAACACTTTTCTTATGTATTTCTTGTTCGTGTCGTCCAAGCTGAAGTCGAAAGACTCTTCGGCGCCAGTGGAGCCATTAAGAAGAACAGCCTTAAAGATACCAGATTCATCAGACTCAACCACAGTACCACAACCCTTGAAGTCGCGGCGATCGGCGGCTGAACCTGAGCCGATTGAAGTTCCTGAAAGCATCATCAGTCCGGACTCCAAGTACCATACAGCCGCCAAGTTACCAGTAATGTGTGGAGTGGCGCCGACTGAAGCCGTAGACTGAATGGATGCGGAAGGCATTACGAAAAGACCGAAAGCTCCACCACCAAGACCCGAACCACCGAGTAAGCCCTCTGTTCTCCAACCAGCGTTGGACGTATAGAAGGGGCTTGTCGCGGTGTCAGCAGCAGGGTGCTGCAAGCCGAGAGTTCTAACATATGTGAGAGGTGCTACGCCAGCATTCAAGAATGCCTTTGAAGCATAGGTACCGTAAATAGGCGACTGGGTGTTTGCACCATCGCGATATACGTCTCCGCCGGCGGCACCGGGAACTGTATCACCGAACATACTAAGGAAGTCGGAGTAAGCCTCAACCTTTATTGGTTGCATGGCTAGACCTTGCGTGGCGCGACCGATAACGGTGGGACCAACGACATCTGGGCGTGTTGGGATAAAGGAGTTATCAATCTCGTTGATAAATACTCCGGGAGAAACAAACTTAAATTTCTTTACTGACATGATTTGGCAATCCTCTTGTTTTATTTGTCTTAAAAGACTTCACAATCATTACTTAAATAGTGTTTTGGATTCCAAAAGGATGAACGAAGAATAGAAATTAAGCTTTAGTTCCTGAATTAGTCTTCCAAAAAGCCCGGCTGTCCCGGAATTACTCCAGACTCTCTAGGAAACGTGACTTCTACAACACTCTCTTCAATCTCAACGATAGGTCGATCGTCGTTCTCCCCTTCGCCGATTAGATAGCCTAAAATTCTTATATTTATGGTTGTTTCAAAGGTTCTGATTTCCTCTCCCAAATCTGAGAGATTGTTATTATGTGTGAAATTTTGATCTATGAAGGCTTCGTAGATATGTCCGTTTCTTCTCATTAAAAATGAGTTAATCTGGCCCGTGCGTGTCATAAACGGCTGTATAAGCTGGTTCATCTGCTCTTGGTACTCAGTTTTGATTACGATCTTGTATTCTACGTTCACATATACAGGTATAGGTATAGATAAACTCTGTATGACCACCTGCTTGTTTATTCTAGGGAAATAGTCTTGTAATTTACCGCCAGTATTAGTTCTAGTCCCGGTGGCGACTGCAAAATTTCTTGTCTTATCTTGTTTTATCTTTCTAGCGATCACCATTCTGCCCGCTCGTCCCTTGTGGTCC
>Ga0209645_1000602_pt1 | contig 18502 bp, 29 predicted proteins | sample ETNvirenome_6_30_FD_184070 | JGI IMG/M metagenome (GOLD analysis project Ga0209645, IMG submission 184070) | Marine viral communities from the Pacific Ocean - ETNP_6_30 (SPAdes) (version 2) | ecosystem: Environmental > Aquatic > Marine > Oceanic | place: Pacific Ocean | collected 2013-06-19
GTGATAACCTTCCCTTGCAGGGAGTAGGCGGTTGCGACCGCTGAACTCGGAAGCAAGGGGGGAGCCTGAACCTCAGGCACTAAGGCTCAGCGAAGCCTTGCACTCCAGCAAGTGGTTCGCCGAGAAGGTCAAAACCCCTGAGGTTGCCTATACGGCCTAACCCAGGCTCCCTAAGTGATGGTTCCTCTTTACGGGGCCCACCACGCAACCGCACAATGCAAATAAGTCCCTGCATTAACAAGGCTTAGCCTTGTCCAAGTGGGGCCTGCACCGACCCGTTGGAATACGGGAGGGGTTAAAACGACAAAAGCGGCGATGCGTGGGGGTAGCTCCCTGGGCCCCGTAAAGAGGAACCGCACTGTTATCATGGATTTCCTACGGATTTCCTCCCGCCCCGCATGAAGCGGGGGAGGATGTAAAAAGTATGGTAAATCTAAATAACGTATCCCCTGTGGCGGGGGAGTCACAAACCGCCACTGTTCCCTCCTACGGCCTCAATATGACCCAGGGCATGGCTTCCATGACCCCTGAGTCCGCTGAGGTTGCGATGGCCAAGCAACGCTTGGTCGCAATCCAAAAGCTGGCCAACCTCGACAAGACACTGTCCTTCGTCGAGTATGAGCGTGAGCAACGCTTGTTGGAAGAGGAGATCGCATATTGCACTCCCCCTCTGCCAGAGTCCGTGTTCAAGGACCTTGTTACCAAGAAAGAGCGTGGCGTCGTCACCGACGTCCGCTTGGTATCGGTCAACAAGACCCAGGCTCCTAGGGACAAGGGTACGGGGGAGTATATCCCCACCCTTGCCCAGCAAGACAGCCTTCGTGCCGCTGAAAAGCGGTACAAGGAATCCCTTGCGTCCTCCGAAGGACAGGACGCGGTGAGGAACACCCTTGCGTCCAACCTGGACAACATGACAATCCAAACCTGTCGACTTGGCTTTGCCAAGGACGCCGACGGGTTTGCCGTCCCTGGGTTGGAGTTCAAGACGAGCCTTGGCCGTAAAGCGGACATGTCTTATTACGAGAGCCACTTCGGGCAAGTCATGCCCGAAGCTCCCGAAGCTCCCGCTCCCGAAGCGTAAAGCTCCCGTGGTCCCGGACACGTTAAACTACCGGGCCACTTTGGAACCATGATAACAAACGCCTCCAACAACCATGTTCGGACGGCGATGCCTCCCCGCTCCAACAGGGACTGGGCTCTGACAGCCTTCCTTGAAGAGTGGAGCGAGGAGCAAGTCCACCAACGGCTACGCCGCCGCCTCCACGGCAAGGCTATGGCCAAAGTGTGGGACTTCTTCCACCTGTTCAAAGCAGTATACCAACGCTGTTGCGAATTGGAGGAGGAGCAAGCTTGCTTCGCAAGGCATCCCCGTCCGCTACCCTTCCAAACTGCCAAAGCGCAGTCCAAGAAGGACAAACGAGCAGGGCGGAAACGCCCTTCGGGTCGCAAGACCCGCGTCACGGAAATCTGCACCTGGGCAGAACAGGTGCAGTTCCTAACCCCCTACGGTTGGTTGAACGCTTCCGAACTGAACGGATTCCCATTGGAAATCGTGGAGGTCGAAAGCGCGAGGTGGGGATGCACCCGCCGCCGGAATTCGACCGACCGCGAACTAAACATAATGTGGAGCAACAGGCTCCACGCCGAACAGAAATCCATCACCGCACAGTACCTGTGACCCGTTGGGTGGGTGGCAGGCTTTCTTACACCATCATGATACCACCAATAGGAAAACCAATAATTGCACGGGAGCCTTCCCGTGCGGAACTGGAGTCTGAGATCCGCCGTAATGAGCGGTGGGTTGAAGACGCCTTCCAACGGGGTGCGAACCCCGTCACGATCAACTCCACAATGGAGTTGATCGAAGACCTGCAAGCACAGCTTGCAGGATACAACCTGTAACCCGTTGGGTGGGTGGCAGGCTTTCTCAACCATCATGATACCATCAATACACGCCGCATTTATAGTATGCGGCACCAATATCCGGTTCGCTGGCACCACCCGTGTCGGCGAACCCTGGGACGATTGCGACATGTTCGCAAATCGCCTCAGCTTCCCGGGCGGCAAACTTGAAGCGGGCGAGGACGCCCGCACTGCCGCCATACGGGAGGCCGCAGAGGAAGGCTACGCCATGGAGGGCGTGGCCGACGAACCTTTCCACGAGGACATCGTGGAAGGCAAGCGTGTAGTATGGTTTGCTGCACGCTCAGGACGGATCCTTTCCGAGTATAAAGAAAAGGGCAGGATCACGCCTATCATCGGACCCGTGGAAATATTCCACGGGTACGGCAACGAGGAAGCCGCTTCTAAGTTCCTCGCCAACCTGAAGGGCTAACATAACAATGAAACCAATCGTAACCATAACCCCGGACGACGACCGCCAGCTGGAGGAAGACTGGGGCAAGTCCGCCCGTATCGACTACGGGGACGGGCGTCCTGTCACGGTAAGCAACATAGCTTACGAGGACTATGCCCTCAACGCTACCCTTGCCTGCCTCAAACGCTTGGAGGCAGTCGGGGCGATCACCCTCATAAATAAGCTATGAGTAAGACCATGAGTAAAATAATAGCCACCCACCCCGGTGCAGCACACCGGGACGACATGTACAGTGCCGCCGTATTACTGGCATGGTACCCCGATGCCAAGCTTGAGCGTCGGGACTACACACCGGAGGACTTGTCCTCCCACGACGTTATCGTCGTCGACCAAGGCGGCCAGCATGACCCGCTGGCCGACAACTACGACCACCACCAGTGGAAGCCGGGCATCAACTGCCCCTGTGCGTTCACGTTGGTGGCCGAGCAGTTCCTCGGCCTCAAGAAGGCTGAGCAGGAGGAGCTCTGGCCGTGGGCACGGGCATTGTCCATCATGGACAACTGCGGCCCCTATACCCTTGCCCAGGAGTATGGGTGCAACAACCCCGACCTTGTGTATGCAATGGCCATGCCACCAGGTGAGGCGTTCATGCTGTCACAGTTCGGCAGCACGTCCGTCCTACTCCCGCACCCGATGGACAGCGAAGGCTGCCTCATCCGGGAGATGCTGGAGGAACTCGGGCACTCCCTCATCCAACAGGCCACGGAGTACAAGGAACTCCGTGACCAGGATTGGACACCGGACAGCTTCTTCGACGGCCTCGCCGTCTACGACAGGGAACTGTCGTTCATGGAAAGGAAGTTTGTTGACAACTTCCTTGCCAAGGTGAACGCCTCCGCCAACGAGGTCGTGGCTATCGCCAGCCACGATGACCGGGGCGACGGCTGGGCGATGATCCGGTTCGATGACCACCCCCAGTTCAACGCTAAACGCCTTCAGGACGACGAGAGAGTCCTCTTCGCCCATAATGGGGGCTTCATATTAAAAACTAACGAACGCCTCGACGAGGGCGATTTGTGTGCGTTGTACAAGGAGGCCATCAAGTGAGCATCACCCGGCAAAACTACTCCCGCAAAATTATTGAAGCGCAGTTGCAGCAGCATGAGGTGAGCACCCTCCCTCTGCCGGTACCCTTCGCACTCCCCCGGCTTGACAACTCCTTTGACTGGGCAAAATACCGTGCCAGGGCGGGGTGGGGCAACGGATATGTAGCCGTACCACCAGGCCACCCGTGGCATGGGTCGCACTACGCCGACATCGACGTAAGCGTACACGGAGGGTTAACCTACTCCGGCAAGGCCGGGGGGTTCAATGCACCCAGCCCCACCGGTTTGGAAGGCTGGTGGGTTGTGGGGTTCGACACAGGCCACGACTGGGACAGTATAGAAGTGTGGCCTGAGGAGGCAGTGTGGCAGGAGACCCTGGCTCTCCACCTACAAGCACTACAAGCTTTGCCTTACCGGGGCACCTATCGGTAAGGGAAACAACCCGATAATAATATAACCAATGAGAGATACAAAACATATACTACGTAGGGTAGGCTTCGACACACCAGGGCAGGTGCGTGAAGCCTTCCTTAACCTCCGTATTAGGGAGGCACAAGGGGACGCCGTAGTCCCGACAACAACAACAACAACACGTCGCCAGTCGGCGACCAGGGGTACAGACATCCCCTTGCACGACAGTAAGCTAGCTTACTTCTGCCCTGCAGGCATCGGCCTGTACGGGCAAAGATGGACTCCTAAAGGGGGCTTGGCCGATGCGTAACGACCACGGATACCCCGACATGGAGGAAGAGGAGTACCGGCAGAGGGAGGAGCGCAGGGAGCGTGACTTTCGTCGTGCCCTCATTTTATTTGTAGCAGTTAACTTTGCTTTCTGGATTCCGGTTCTTATAGGACTGGCATCCTGTTTCTAACCAACCAGAAAATGACCGAACCCAACGAACCCAAACCCCAGGCAACCCTTGACTGGTTGCTTAACGGGCCGGCCCCGAAGTACGAAGCTGAAAAAAAGAAAGGCATGATGGTTTATCTTGATAAGAGTACTCCAGTTCTTGTGCAATATGCGGATAAAAAATCATTCAACAAAGCAAAATCAGTATCCAGACGGGCAGGTCAATCCTCCTGTATTAGAAATGTGCTGGATGCTGGCGGAAGGTTACAATAAAAACATTTAGTCAGCGCACAACCGGCAAGGTATGCCGACAGGGTGTTGACCTTCCTCATGTCTCAGGGGGCGCACCTTGCCCGGTGCGTCCCCATTTACCAACCACATGAAACAATGAGATACATTGACATGCGTAAACCAACCCGGGGGGAACTTACCCGCCGGTTCAACGATCTCTGTGTGGAGATCCAGATGGTACAGGACTTTGACCTTCCTTGTGCCAACCTTGCGGAACTCAAGATGGAGTTCCTGGCCGTGGGCGAAGCACTCGCGGCCAAACAACATCTCCCCCGCCGATGGGCGGAGGTTAACCCATACCGTAAATACGTATAACCCACAAATAAAATGAGTGAAAACAAGAACCGAGCCAATAAAACCTGGCTCAAAGAGGAGGATCAGTACCTCAAGGAGGCACTGGAATCGGGGCTTAGTATCCGGGCGGTCTCGAAATACCTTGGCCGGACCCCGGCTGCGGTGTATTGCCGTGTCTGGACCCAGAAGAAGCCCGAGACTCCCAAGGCTCCCGAGACTCCCAAGGCTCCCGAGGTACCCGCACCGGGGACACCTGCCTTGTATATATCAATTATTGCGCTGGTCGCTGCGGCCGTTGCAATAACCATTAGCCTACTACCATAACATAATGTCAGACATACCAGCCCCCTCCGCATCCAGGGGACAGCAGCTCAAAGCTGCAGTGGATGCCGTCAACCCATCAGCGACAGGGGAAACCCTCAAGCTGTTGGCTCGGTACACGAAGAGGATATCCGCCTCGACGTCTGTACCCGACTCGGACAACCCGGGTCAACGCAAACTGATCAACAAAGAACTCGGGCCACCTGAGTTCGTGTCGCTCATTGATGATGCCACCTTCGAGAAGTTCATGGACAAGCTCAAGAGCTGTGCCGGCAACCCGGCCAAGTTCAAAGAGGTGTTCGCACTTACCGAGAGTGGGGGTGAGCCTACCGCAGTAGCGGATGACCCTGCCCCGGCAGACACCGTGCCTGCACCCGATCCCAAGGCCAAGCCTAAACCCAAGGCCAAGCCTAAACCCAAGGCAGGCCCCAACGCCCTGCACCCAGGGTTCGCTGGGTTCATCGAGGCCATCCTCGACGAGGTGGCCACGTCCCTGAACCTTGGGGGTGGCGACACCGGAGACCTTGAGCCTAGGGTCGCTGAACTGGAGAAGGTACGTGGTAACACCAAGACCTTCCTCCTTAACCTAAAAGCCAAGGTCGAGACCTTGGAAGCACGGGTCGCAGCACTCGAAGCCTTGGTTGAGGACGGCGAAGCACCCGCATCCGAGACAACGGACGAAGGCCTGTAATGCCAACTAAGACAGTACAGCCAAGGCCAGTCGGCCCGGTGAGACTGTTCCATCCCCCGACCCGCCCGGCTTGCGGTGGCCCTGAGATATGGCTGCCACCCGAGCCGGAGGGCTGGGTAGTGGAGCCCAAGTATAACGGGCACAGGGTAGTCGTGGACTGCGAGAACGGTGGGAGGCTGAAGAACAGGCACCTTGAGGGGTACACCTTTGGCTTCCCACCTGACGGCAACACCCTTGTCAATCAGTGCAGGCGTAAGCACATTGCGTTCCTTGACCTGGAGCACATGGGTTCGCACCGCAACAAGAACCACCGTAACGTCGGGGTTATCTTCGACATCTACGGGGTGCAGTCTAACACCTTGGAACGGAGGCAGGTGCTCCTGCAACTGGGCTACCCTGTCCATGACCCATTCAGCGAAGACACCTTGCTCGATGACCCGACGTCCCGGTTCTACATAGTACCCCAGTACCCTGCGTCCTGTGCCGACGAACTCTTCCACGCCTTGCAACTCCTCCCCGGCGAGGTGTTCGAGGGTGTGGTACTCAAACAAATAGATAACCCCTACCGGACGAACCGGTGGATCAAGTTCCGATTCGACCAGTATGCCAGCTCAACCCGATAAAGTACACGACGTCCTCCTCGTAAGGGGTGGCGTCGTCACCGACCTCCTTGCTGAGGCCGTGCCCAAGCGTAAAGCTGTATCCGTACAAGCGCACGCCGTACTCAACTGTATCCTCCGGGACGGGGACTTTGTTTCCATACAGGAAGCAGGTACTTATAAGCTAGGGGATGCCAAACAAACAACCAAACAACGCCGCCTGCCAAAAAAAGACGGGCGCCGCTAAGGACGCCCGTATTTTGCCAGAATAACCAACACAGTATTTATGGTTATGCCCCCCAACCTAGGTTGGGGAAGGCTCATCTGTCAAACAAATATAAATATAAAATACCGACATGTTCGAATACCTAAAACCATTATGCGTATCAGAGGAAGGGCACATCAAGATTGATGCCTTCCTTATGCGCATCGTCCCCCAAGAAGGGGACAACGTCGCGGTTCTAGTCACCGCCCAGGGGGATAACCTACCCCCCTGCTTACAGGAACCACTCATGGTCAGGGGGCCATGGGATGAAGTCGACATCCAGATACCGCTCACCCTCATGGAATACTCGGAGGCAGTCTCCGAGTTTGTCACTACCTTTAACTCTTTAAAGGAGAACATGAAGGCTGAGTTGGAGGAGGAGAAAGCCAAGGCCAAGAAGGCACCGGCCAAGAAGGCACCCCGTAAGAAGGCAGCTCCCAAACCTAAGAAGGAGAAGCTGGAGACGATCAGCCACACCCTCGAAGCCAAGCCGAAGGAGAAGGAGGAGGAGGCTACCCCTCCCCCCGCCAAACCTAAACCCACGCCCCCTGCCCCGGCAGAGGACGACAGCTTCGGATTGTAACATGGCTACCGAATCAACACCACTAACCCGCATCTTCCGGTATGAAGGCCGGGACTTGCCTGACCCAAACTCGAAGTGGGCGCCCGAGAAGGTGCGCTCCTTCTATTCCAACGAACATGGAGAACTCACCACAGCAAGCATCAAAGGGCCGACCCTTGAAGGGGACAAATCGGTCTACGTGTTCCAGGCGGTGGTCGGGACAAAAGGCTAGGCACTTAAAGCGATGCCTCATACCCAGCCACTTACTACCGGCACCCGTGCCGTTGCCGCACGTATCCGCACCTGGTACGCCCCCGATATAGGAGGTGTGCCGGTGCGGTACGGGTTCGCACCCTCCAAGGCAAGGACGGAATGGGAAGCCCTCGGTACCTTACCACCACTTCCACCCTGCGAAGGTGTTAGTTTATACGCTGACCTTGATACCCGCATCCTTGAGGTAAGCCTCTACCACTACCAGGTATTCCCGCAGGCAATGGAAGGTTTGTATAGCCTGTCCGCTGTCGAGCGTGCCCCTATCCTGCACTGGCTTGACTACAACTCCCCCATCCTGGGGCCGGACGGTATCCGTATGCTGCTCGAGATATATTGGGGTGGCGAGGGTAGCGCCGAAGCTTTCTGCGAAAGCTATGACCTTGACCCCGCCAAGTACGACGGGCCAACCAAAGAGGATGTGGACCAGCGCATCCGTGAAATGGAGTGCTACGAGAGGAGGGAGACCAAGCCCTGCCCTGACAGCATCCATAGGATTACCTCCGTAGGCTACGACATCTACGGACAGGGTGTACCCTGGGCATTGCTCGCCGACGTGGGTTCGTTGGATGAGCAACTGTTAACCTACGCGATGCCTGACATTTCACACAACCCCGTTGACCAGGCGGACTTCCAGAGCCTCGAACAGCTGCACCATGCAATGACGGACACGATCAACGGATACCACGCAGCGTTGGAGCTGCTTAACGAACTACAAAAACTCACTAGGACATGGACGTAACGATTGAAGCCAATGACCCGCCCGAGCTGGAGCTACAACAAGCGTACCTTGTCTATGGCTCGGGGCAAGGCCACTCCCTTGTCACCCACCACCGGGTACAGGATAACCGGGTACTCCCCGGCCGGATGGTAGAACGCCCTGCCTTTATCGGGAACCGGCATAGCTACTGGTTCCAGGCAGGGGACATTTACCGCAGCCATAAGGTTTATATATTCACCACCCCTGCCCAGGTAAAGGTGCAGCACTTCTCCAGTAACCGGCGTGTATGGTCGGAAGAGGAGCGGCACCCGCAGTATATGTGGGCAGTGGGGGACGGGAACCTCCATGTGTGGAGGTTCCGCAGATACAAGGATGACTACATCCTCCTGTCCCCCAGGCTGTGGAACGTATCGGACAACGGCAGCGTGTGCACAGGGAGTATGCCCAAGCCTAAGCTGTCCGATGGGCGCAAGGCGATGGAAGATTTCTGGGGTTCGGCGTTCAGCCACTCCGCTTCAACTAATAATAAATATAAACAAAGGTTATCGAAATGGATAGCGAATGGAAAGTAACGACAGAGACCCTGACCCCCGAGCACCCCATAACCAAGACGATCAATGGCCTCTCGTCCTGGGTACAGAAAAAAGGGGACCTGTACCAAGCAACAGGGGTTGACCGGGACGGTAAGCGGTTCAAGCGCCAAGGTACTTGGGACCATATCAACGGGATCAATGTATGGAAGGGTACCAAGTGGTTAGTCCGCAACGGCAAGCGGTACAAGATCCAGGAGTTCTATAACTGAGTGGGTGGAGTGGATAACTCGATGAAACATTCATTCCCTAACCCAACCGAACCCGGACGCCGTGTTAACCTTCACATTGCAGGGGTCGGGGGTACAGGTAGCATCCTCGCCCACCAAATTGTACGCCTCGACCTGGCGATGCAAGCCCTCGGCCACCGGGGGTTTAGCATTACCTTGTGGGATCCGGACATAGTGGAGCAGCACAACATCGGCCGGCAGTTGTTCACCGAAGCGGAGGTCGGGATGAGCAAAGTGGAAGCCCTCGCCACTCGGCTATGCAATAGCTACGCCGTAGACATAGAGACAGTGGCCAGGCCTATGCAAGGAGAGCGTTGGGCTGACTGCCTTATTTGCTGTGTGGATACTAAGGATTCACGCCGTGCCTTGCACAACACCCACACTAAGTGGGTGTTTGATTGTGGAAACACTGCCGACAAGGGGCAGGTGCTTATGCAGCACCCTGACTGCCCTGATACCTTTGCAGAGTTCCCCGGCCTCACCGAAGGGGACGAGGACACCACCCCTTCCTGCTCCCTTGCTGAGTCCCTCGGGCAACAGGAACTTTATATCAATTCATTCGTAGCTAACGCATGTTCGCAGATGCTTTGGCAAGCTTTCCGCCATGGTGGGCTAGACTACCGTGGCGTATTCATAGACCTAAACAATACAATCCAGACCAACACAATACAGTGACTACTAAAAAGAGACCAACCAAACCAACAACGCAGCCCAAGCTCACGAAGTCCCAGGAGATTGAGCTTATTGCCATCCGTATGTTTGATACGGACAGGGCAAAGGCCCTCAAAGAGATCGGCCCTGCCCGGAAGAAGTTCGAGGCATGGAAGGTGAAGGCTCATAAAGAGCTGGTTGCCAAGCTTGCTTCTGCCCCTCCAAGTGAAATCATGCTCCGTGGATGGCAGGAGAACCAAGAGGCTGTGGTAGAAGCCCTTGCTTCCATCCCTGTACCTAAGGCGATCCGGGATGCCCAGGATACTATCAACAGCCACGCTTCCTACCTCCTTGCTACCGACGAGGAGAAGAAACCCTTGTCCGACGACGTCAAATCCCTGTCCGACTGGGGCTACCTATGCCACACCCATAAGTACGCTGCCCAAGATTACCGGGCGGCGGCCAAGCAGAAGTACGACCGTCTCCAAACCGAGGGGTTGGTTAAGCTTGCTGTCACTCCCAAGGTAAAGGGCTTCCTTGACCAGGTCATCAAAGGCGAGGGGCCTGTCGTACAGTACCAACTTGAAGGTTAACAACAAAAGGCCCCAGCCTTTTTACGGGCTGGGGCCTACAACCTATGTTATCCTCAAGGATAAAGTTAGATGGACTGCCCGTCGAGGAGCAAGTCGACAGTAGCAGTTGTACCTGTATCTGCAGCAGTGCGGATCAGGTACAGCGGCTTGCTGTTGGTCACCAGGATCTGGGTGCTGGAGATAGCAACCGCCTGGAGGTTGTCAGCAGTCCCGACTGTAATGGCGCCACTTGCATCCGTGACTGGGTTGCCAGCGGCAGCGGGGTCACCGGCTGCACTCTGAGTGTAGGCCACAAGGCGGATGTCAGCATCGTCCCCCGCCGTATCTACAGTAGCGGTACGGAGGATAGCAGAACCGACACGTACAATCTGTCCGGAGGGCGGCTTCAGGAGTAAGTCCATAGGAAGGATGTTACCACTCGAAGAATTGGTTACGTCAGGATAGGTAGCCCCACCCTTGACAACGATGTCAGTCTTGTCTGTGTCGCTGTCATAGGTAGCACCCTGGACTTCGAAGGCGACGTCTTCATTGGCGTTGGCGGTAGCATCCTCGATTGTAAACTTGAGCCCTGCAACGAAGCGTGCAGTCTGGTTGCCGTCAATACGGAAGGACCCAGTGTCCCCGGTAGTAGGCGTGCTATCAATGGCGTAAGATTCGGTGAGGTCGATGCCTGCCGTCGAAGCAGCAGCCACGCTGGGTACTAGGGATGGGGTACCGTCCGATCCGAATTGGATAACAGAGTTACCGGCGGCGGGAAGGTTATAGCGTTTCCCGTCGCTGCGTTCAACAGAGTAGAAGAGTTTAGTTTTTGTAGACATAGTTTTTCCTGCATTAAGTAGGTTAACAATACAACATAGTAAGACATCAAAATATGAAATGTCAAGACCCAGAATACCAACTATCGGCAGACGTAGCGAATTTCTTGCACGGCCTGCTAAAGTACAAGAAGCCTAAGTCAGTGCTTGATCCCCAGTCAGGGGAGTGCAAGCTTGCCAAGGCTTTCACCTCTTGGGAAACCAAGAAGTTCGGCATCGACGTTGCCGCAAAGTATAGGTACGATCCAGATGTAAGGATTGTATCCGCCACTACCATCCAAGCCTTCGAGAACCTGAAGGAGATGGAGCCCGAGTTCACCCGGCGTACCAAGATGCCGGTACATTTCGACGTAATGGTTGCCTACCCACCAGCCAAGACAACGTGGGTCGTACGGGATGTATACATAGGACAGACTGCCCCCGCCAAGCAGGTAAAAGAACGGGCTGCCTTGGTTACGTTGAAGCTTGGCCTCCACTACTGCAACTCAGGGTACGTGGTCGTTGACTCCAAAGAGATTGACGAGCTCGGCTTGGACAAAATCCCTGGTGTGTACCAGCGTACCCCTATCCCCCATGTTAACAATGAGTTGGAAGCCTTGTACTTCGAGCGCCCCAACCCCGTTGATACCAAATCAAACAACTACAGGTTGGCCGACTTCTGGTACACCTTGGAGGATGTATGCTCCGCTGGCCCCGTGCCACAGTACCAGATAACCGCCAAGTCCTCCGGGTCTTTGAACGTGAAGATCCACCCGAAGGAGCAGTACCTCCAGAACTACTCAGCCTTGGATGAGCTGACCATTAACAACCTGCGCAACCAGTACCCCGACACCATGGCGATTGACAAGATCGACAGGGACAAGCTGGCCGACGCAATCAAACTCATTGATGCAGGTAGGTTCACCATCGAACCCCAGGCACGGGAGCTGATCGAGACTGCCATTGCCGAGGCGGTGCAGCTAGCTACCCCCGGTATGCCGCCGACCGACTTCGAGAAGATTGCCTACGTTGAGCATGGCACCATGCTCAAGTGCCACACCACCGCCCTTGGTTTTACTGCAGGTAAAGAGTACGAGGTGTCGGAGAAGGTGTTCCAGTTCGAGTTCGACTTCACTCGTAACAAGGTACACTACAGCAGCAAGGACGAGGAGACCTACATGAAGGAGCACGACTGCCGCTTGGTCGGGCAGGACAGGATGCTCATCGTACAGAATGACAACTTCCAATCCCACCGGTTCATGGACAGGCCACCCAAGGGTGCGACCTATGACCACCAGGAGATGGAGTTGTGGGATTATTTCGAGCAACCTAAGATCCTCGACATTGCCCAACGTGACCCGGACAAGTACAAGCATAACCTTTCCATCCTTGAGAACCACGCTGCCTTGGCTGGGTTTACCTACCTGCCCGGGCAGCTGGACTACCTAGCAAGGATAGGGGTGCGTGACCACGGCTTGGCTGCGGCACAGACGGGTACGGGCAAGACACTGTTCGCCTTGTCCCTTGCCTCGATCAAGAGCGCAAACCGTACATTGATCCTTGCACCGCAGGGTACGACAAGGGGAGGGGCGGACGTCAACCACCTCGCCCAATGGCGTAGTGAGATCGACAAGTTCGCCCCGTACTTCGACATCCATGAGATCTTCAAGTGGAAGGATGTGGAGAAGCTGATGGACAAGGACGGCAACCTGCCTGATGGGATCTACCTTACTTACTATGAGGCGTTCTTCTATGCAGGGACTACACACCCTGGCCGTGCTGTCGTAGCCCGTGGGGACAACACCAAGGACGCTGCCCTCTACCCCCACGTCTACCCGCCCAAGTCCCCGGAGCATGATGTGGATGAGTTAGCTGCGGCGGCAGGGAATACCAACTGGGTGCAGGGGCTAGGCAGTGACCAGAGAGGCACGGGTATCCGGTGTCTGGCTACCCCGAACATGTCCATCCTCATCGGTGACCAGTTCGACATGGTGGTGATGGATGAGGCACACAAGATTGCCAACGTCAACTCACAGATCACTCGCCTTGCCCTCCGCCTGCAGCCCAAGTACAAGTATTGTTTAACAGCTACCCCGATCAAGAATCACGTCGGCGATGTGTTCCCCCTGATGGGTTGGCTGTGTTGCAAGGATTGGTACAAGGGTGGCCGCTCCTCTGCGGGCTGGCCATTCCCAATGGACAACGCATCCAAGTTCACCAGCACCTTCCTCTCCAAAGAGCGTGACCTCACCGAAGAGAAGGACAAGAGAAGGGCTGACCCGACTTGGCGGGGCGTGTGCGTCAAAAGCTCACCCATCCTATCACGGCCTACCTCCCTCCTGAGGTTGGTCAAGCCCAACCTATTCTATATTGATAAGCCGATGTGCAACCCGGCTTACGTACCGCCCGACGTACAGGATGTCCGTGTCCCGTTCGGGGTCGAGCAGGCCAAGCTGTATGCCCACTACATGGACAGGAAGAACATTGCCAGTACCAATGCGATGGTGAAGGCAGCGGTGCAGGGTTCCTATCTGCGGAACATCTGCTGTGACCCTGCCACCTGTGACCAGAACGGGGACGGGACGGACAAGACACCGATGGTTAAGTCCAACTTCAACCCCAAGCTTATCTCCACCCTTGAGTTGGTAACTGAGATCCTCGCCGCTCGTGAGCAGGTGGTGATTGTCTCGGCACGGCAAGGGTTCAACAATGAGATTGCCTCCCGACTAGAGGAGGCACGTATCCCGTATGGCAGGATCGACAGCACCATACCTACCAGGCAGCACAGTCGTGAGTCCGCCGAGTTCAAGCAAGGTAAGACACGGGTACTCCTAATGGGTATCAAGTGTGCGGAAGGCCACAGCTTCGACCAGTGCCGCAACCTCATCATCACCTCGCTGGAGTACAGCTACGGCTCCTTCGACCAAGCCCTTGGCAGGGTGGACAGGCTGATGAGCAAGGGTGCGAGGATCCGGTGTGTACTGCACAGGGCTTCCATCGAGGAGGTGATGTTCGATACCGTTGCCACCAAAGGTGAGTCGGCGGACATCTGCCTCAAGGGTAAGCGTGTCCCCCGGTTGTGGAAACCGGCCGACATCTCCGAGATCCTGGCTGAGTCTATCACTGCGTTCGACGACGCAGCCACCGAAGACGAAGGTACCTGCGAGCAGAAGTGGGAGATCCTCAAAACCAAAATGGAGTTAGTACTATGACGGCCGGTAGGTTAACAAAACTATTCAAGGGCAACCTGCCCTCCCACACCAAACACGCCAGACTAGGGATAACCTACCTTGTCCAAGGTACCCCTGTCCCTCGTAAGGAAATACCTAACCTAGAACCCAACGTAATAGTAGAGATAAGATATGCACCCTCTCGACCCTATACTCAAAAAGCTACTGTCAGCAAGGGATGACTTGATTAACAAGTACCCCCTGTTTGGTACGCTCGCTAAACTACGGTTCATCAAACGGGATGACATTCCGTATGCGGCCACGGACTATAAGCACTTCTTCTATAACCCAGAAGGCTTGAAGGACTGGACACACTTGCAGTTAACCATGCTTATGTTCCATGAGCATGACCACATCGCCATGCTCCACAACCTCAGGAGGGAGGGGCGTGACCCTAAGTTATGGAACATGGCCGCAGACTTCGCCATCAACCTCAAAGCCTTCGACATATTCGGGGAGGGTGCTTTCCCGAAGGACGAGTTAGGTAATGTCATCGGTTGCTTGGATGAGAAGTACCGTGGGATGTCCTCCGAGCAGATATACACCCGGCTCCAAGATGACATGAGTTCCCAGCACCAACACCCTGACTGGGATTTCGGTGGCTGTGAGCTACCCACGGATGGCAACGGCGAGCCTATCGAGGGTGACGGGCTGGCTGAGCTGGAGGCCGAAGTTAAAGAGTCAGTCAGTGAGTGTGCCGGGGAGCAGGCTATCCGTGACAAAGGGAATGAGGAAGCGGGCAAGGGTACGCTGATGCACACCCTTGGCTTCGAGGTTAAGGAGACAGAGCTACCCTTCCAAGCTACCCTTGACCAGCTACTCCGTAGGCAATCCGTCAAGGACTGGAGCTACCGTGTCCCCAACCGCTACCGCAGCCACGAGGATGTTGTGTTCCCCTCCCTCTCCTCGGAAGGGTACGAACCCCCTGTCATCGGAGTGGACACCTCCGGCTCCATCTCCAAGGAGGAGGTCAGTGAGTTCCTGTCCCAGACCATGGAGCTCTTGGAGTTGTACAACTTCAAGGAGGTCGAGGTAATCTATTGCGACTGGGAGATATGCGGCCGGGAGCTTCTCTCCCCCGGGGATGAGCCCAACCCGAAAGGGGGTGGGGGTACGTCCTTTGCCCCTGTGTTCGAGGACATTGCAGCAAGGGACAAGCCTCCGGTTGCTGTCCTCTATTATACAGATGGGTGCTGCTCTGACTTCGGCCCCGAGCCTGACTGTCCTGTCCTTTGGGCATTGTCCCAAGAACCTGGGTACTTCGAGCCACCTTTTGGGGAGGTAGCCCAGTGTCGCTAGAGAAAACCCTTCAAATGATTAGCCGCCGTCCGCGACGAAATCATCAAATCCCACGAGTAACAACCAAACCAGTAAATAGTATGAATAAACCAAGACCAAGCGTCGGCGGTACTGCCGACCGTGACATCATCAACGTAATGAAACTTGTAGACCGGTGCCTGTGCACTGAGTTCGTCCCCTACCTCAAGGGGCAATCAGGGATAGGTAAGACCCGGATGGCCGAGCAGATTGCTGAACGCAGGGGGTGGGACTTCAAGTCTTACAACTGCACCTATGCAGACTTTGCAGATTGGGGGCTGTACACCAAGATGGGGGACGATGTACGTGCCGTCATCCCTGACCACATGCAATGGCTGTTCGACGCCGAGTACCCTACCTTGGTACTGGTGGACGAGCTACCCCTTGCACCGGAGTTAATCCAAGGGAACCTCATGGCTCTGTTCAATGAGCGCCACATCCGTGGCCAAGCCCTCTCCCCCGCAGTTCACTTCATCGCTGCAGGTAATCGCCCGCAGGACAGGGTAGGGGGTAATGCTATCAAGTGGCCGCTCGCCTCACGGGTTGCCGTGTTCGAGGTGGAGGTAGGCCCCGAGTACGCCAAAGCTTGGGGTAAGTTCATGCAGGACAAAGGTATCCCCGAAGTCTATGTTGAAGCTGTCCTCGACCAGCCGGAGATGTTAAGTAACGCCACGCCCAACACAACGGCTGACAAGGAGGGGGGTGACCCCCGTGCCTGGGACTTGGCATTGTCTATTTTGTCCAACGCCGGAATCAACTGCGCCCAGGCAACAGGCCGTGCCGAAGCCCGGATGCTGTTGTCTGCTTACGTTGGCGAGGCTAACGCCCAGAACTTCATTGGGTACGTCAAGAGTGCCCTGACCATGCCGAACATGGAAGCCTTGTTGAAAGACCCGAACAACCACCCACTCCCAGAGGAGACAGACCAGATGTACACGCTCGGTAACTCCCTCGCCTTCCATGCGACAGAGAAGAACGCTGACGCCGTCGCCACTATTATTAACCGTGTGCCGGAGGAGTTGAAGGAGCGGATCCTCAAAGATCTGCTTAACAAGAAGCCCCACCTCGGTGCGCACAAAGCCTTCGTCGCCCTGACCGTTAAGGGTTCGGAAACCGTTAACCGTGCCCTTGAGCAGGAGGAACGCCGGTATCGAGAAGAGCAGGCGGAACGGGTTCGCCAAACCATTTAACCCATAACCCAAACTAATACAACCTATGTTAAACCTAGATATACAGAAAGCACCCGCCAAGCGTAAGACCAAAGCCTACCCGGTCTTACCTTTAACTGACGCACAAGCACGGCTTGTTGACCAGTCCGTCGCCCTTGACCAGCGCATCGCTGCGGCCAAAGGGGAGATGGCAGAGATCGACCGGACGCTGAAGGGCAAGGCAACCGCCCAGTTCTTCAAGGCACACTACGGGCATACTGATGTCCCCACTACCATGAAGGTGGAAGGCCAACAACATGCAGGTAAGATTACCTTTAAGAACGCCTACCCCCTCATTGACCCGGAGGATGAAACCCGGATCATGGAGTTGGAGCTGGTGACAGGCATGGCCAAATCCGAACTGCTAACAGACAAGTGGGAGGTCAAGGTCGATGGATCCAAAGTCCCGTCCCACAAGGCGGAAGAGTTCTGCCAAGACCTTGCCAAACTGTGCGCCGACTACAACTGCTCCGAAGCCTTGTCCCTCAAGCACGGGCTGGTTGCTACGGACAACTTCCACCAGGTACGCCACACCCAACTCACCCCGGATGCTAACCTGCAAGTGCAAGAGATGATGCCGATGCAGTTAGCTTTCTCAAAGAAAGGTTAACAGATAATGAACTCAACAAAGATTAAAGAACTTGGTCTCCAACTGGAGATAGCAGAGGACAGCCTGCACTCCGTCGCTATTGCTGACCGCTTCCGTTTCGTCGCTGAAGAGGACAGCGGAAGTGGAGGGGAGGTTAACCTCCACCGCCTTCAGAAAGAAGGGACGATTGATGACCCAGAGGTAGTGGCAGGCGTCCGCCAGCTACTCGACACCTACTACCGGAAACGCATCACCCACTTGGAAAAAGAGCTCAAAGAAGCAGTTTCCACAAGGTTTCCGGCCTGCATCTAACCAAGGCTCCAACATGAACATCTTCCGTCTCGACACGTGCCCAGTATCCTCGGCACAAATGCACTGCGACAAGCATGTGCCTAAGATGATCGTTGAGTCTTTTCAGATGCAGGTGTCTGCTCTGGTTAGGCATGGGGTTTTACCCCCATCTTTGCCTGTTACTAAGAGCGGTAACCCTGCTCGTGGGGGCTATCGCAACCATCCATGCACGGTATGGGCGGGCAATAACAAGGAGAACTTCAACTGGCTATCTACCATGGCTCTTGAACTCTGTCATGAGTTCGAAAGCAGGTTTGGCCATAGGCACTTCTGTTTTAGAGGGTTGAGTGATATGGCTCATATGGGGTCTATCATTACCTCTAGGGTATATAACTCCCCTCCCCAGGCAATGCCAGATACCTACAAGCGTATAGATGTGGTGGACGCTTACAGGGCGTACTACCACAGTAAAGAGTTCGCCAAATGGGAGAAGGGTACGCCCGCTCCTTCTTGGTGGAGAAACTAACTACAATGAAACAACTACAATAATGAAAACCATAGGCTCCAACATGCAAGAGCGTGATACCGATGACGGTACCGTGCTCTATTCCTACTTCACGCCCGTCGCCATCAAGCTAAAGGATGGTGACGGGTGCTTGAAAACCAACGAGTCGTTCAGCCGCACGACTTCACGACACATAACCAAGTGGTTGGACGGGGCG
>Ga0209645_1000603_pt1 | contig 18500 bp, 23 predicted proteins | sample ETNvirenome_6_30_FD_184070 | JGI IMG/M metagenome (GOLD analysis project Ga0209645, IMG submission 184070) | Marine viral communities from the Pacific Ocean - ETNP_6_30 (SPAdes) (version 2) | ecosystem: Environmental > Aquatic > Marine > Oceanic | place: Pacific Ocean | collected 2013-06-19
CTCGAAAGAGCATGACCACGCGTGGGGGCTGACACAATTCCTGTTGCTTACTGGTGCCAGGATTGGCGAGGCAATCGCGCTCAAATTTAAGGACGTGCACTTCACCGAGCAAGAGCCCTACGTTGTTTTGCGCACACGCAAACGCAAGGGCGGCAAAGAGGCCAGCAGGGTCGTGCCGCTCGTGGGGGTGTTGATTAAGAACGGGATGGCGCACAGAGAAGCGACGGGCAAGAAAGCAATGCCCGACCCCGAAGAATGGGTATTCCAAAGGTGGCGAGACCAGAGGGCGGCAGGTAAAGCAGTCATCAGGTTTGCCGAGAGCGTCGGGGTTAAAAACTTTCGTCCACATGATTGTAGACGCACGTTTGCAACACGCTTGCTCGAGCGTGGAACAAATCCAAGGACGGTCGCAGACCTACTTGGACACACGAGTTTGACGATGGTGATGCGATATATGGTGCCGCCAAGCCACGTTAAACAGGACGCGGTTAACGCGTTGGTTATGTAAAGTGTGGTCACACACACCCAAAAAACTTCTTGTAGAAAGGCATACATTGATTATGAATCGTAATTGGAGAGGTGGCCGAGTGGTCGAAGGCGCTCCCCTGCTAAGGGTCAGGGCGTTCACTAAAGATATCAAGGCACACCTGAGGACAACATTCAGTACATTAAAGATGTATGTCACCAGCGCTCATGAGGCCGTTGTGCCACCAGAGCGTCCCACTACGCCTCATTTTGAGGACATTTACGACACCTTAATTGCGGTGCTGGACTGTCGTGTTCAGAAGAACCGTGATGCACTAGACGCGTGGGCTATTGATGAACTGGCTGAACTGCGTGAGACCCTTGTCTCGATGCAGAAAAGTCGAACGGACTGTGCAGAGTTTCATCAGAAATAGACTGCGACACGATTAGTGTCTTGGAGAATTGCCCCGTGTCCCTGTAAAGTGATACGGGGTTTTTCGTCCGACGGCCACGTGGGCGCGGCTATCCTGTGCGGAAAGCGGCCAGAGTGGAGATACAAGTGGCCTATCTCGTATGGCAGGTAACGTCTATACGGCTCACCCTTCACCCAATAATCTAGTCCCCCGTCCCCGTCAGGTAACTCGAGTGGCAACGTAAAACTGAACGGGTCATGGAAGGGCTCCGTCCACAACAGACGCTGGAATGGCTCGTCTGTATGGATGTTAGAGCCCTCTTCTCGCCGCTCGTCACCAGAACTATTGAAGATGTGGAAGCCCATGAGGCCAGCGAACGGCAGGTCTATACATTCACGTTGGTAGACCTTGCCTATCACTGCTCGCATGAGGCCCATCAAGGGGCCGAATGCGTCTTCTATTATGGGGTTTACCTTTTCGGCGACTTGGTAGTAGGTGGCATGACCCTCAGAAATTATGAGGTCATTGTAGGTTGATGCACCTATCGTATAGAAGGTGTCTTCACCACGGGGTATCCAAATATTTTTAAGGGCTCTGACTGTGTCAGCCTCGGCCTGCGCCTGCTCTGGGGTCAGGCACGGAATCGAGAGGATTGACGGTTCACCCTCAGGTGATGCCGAGGTCCGTGCTTCTTCCGCAAGTGAAGTCCACGCTTCTTCCTTCGTCTTTTCACCTTCGTCTTTGGGCTGTATTTGCTGACCACCTGCCTTGCCATTGTGTGCCACCTAGTAACTCCAGATAAATGGTTTGGGGAAGTGGTCTTCCTGTGCGTCATCCAAGTGGATGAAGCGTGAAGACGTCGGACCCTTCTGAGCAACACCTATACGTTGGATGCCTTTTGCCAGGGCGAGTCGAACCAGGGCGACTGCCTGGTCGCCGTAGACGTTGATGTCTATGGCATGGCCAGTGGTGTGCGTGCCTGGACGAGACTTCTTTTTCTCGATTGGGTGCTCGGGGCTACGGTATGCAGACGTAACTCGGAACGGAAAGCCCAGCTCCTCCCTCAGCTCCTCGATAATTTCCATGAACTGAACGTCCATGCCTTCGTCCCCTGTGTGCGAGCAACGTAACTCGTCACGTGTGAAATACTTGAGGTCGTCTAGTGTCATTGGTCGTTTGCTTTCTGATGTTTTGGCTTGCGCTTGTACGTCTTGGCGCTCGGGCGTTTCACCATCCTGAACAGAGGGGAGACCAACATCCTTGCGTATGGGTTTGGCTCCCGCCTCTTGGTCATTTTTTTTTCAAGCCAGTCACAGCCCAGCGGATTCCCATACTTCCAGCTATGGCCCCGCAAAAAATCCAACCGTACCAAGGAGGCGCGTGTGTCGTGAGATGCTGCCATCCAAGCGCCACGTATTCCTGCGTCCACGGCAAAAAACTGCCGATGAAGGGCGCGATTACCACTATCAAAGCAATCTCGTCTTTATACGAGTACCTCGTCTCTTTAAGCGCTTGGATGTCGTAGTCTGTAACCGCCTCTGCCGACGTTTGAATTTGTTTGATTTCGGCCTCGACTTTAGCCACTTGTATTCTCGCCTTAGCTTCTGCCTTGACTTTGCGAGCCTCGAGTACTTGAGAGGCAATGGATGATACGCTAGACGCGATAGTTCCCCACATGATTCTACCTTCCACTCTTCCAGCTTATCCTCTTCGGCCCCGTCTTCTTCCTCGCCGCTGAGTTGCACTGTGCTTTTGTTGGGCGACATGCTGGATAACCCTTACGTTTCTCACCCTTCTGGCGTCCGCACGGCTTACCTGTCTTACAATCAATCCAGCCTTTGCCGTTATTTTGCGAAAACCATTTTCTCAAACTATTTGATTTCTTGGTCTTTCGTCGTCCCGCCATCACTTCATTTCCTTCCAAGCTATCGCTCCAAAAACACCGAGAGCAGTCAGCAACACGACTACAAGTAGCGTCCACAGTGCGGCCTCGATTAGTTCGTCTCTCTTTTTTGCGGCGTCTATCTTTGCCTGCTTGCGCTTCTTCATGATGTCGGCGCGCAAACGTATGAGTTCCTGCCAGCCAGAGTGCCCACGTGTTGCGATGACAATTTCACGGAGGTTGTGCTCAAGGTCTTCCGCACGTTTTTTCGCCACGAACTCGTCCATGGCTTCTTCTTCCGCTGTACGAAAGGGGCTGTTCTTTGCCTTGTGATAGTTATTCTTTACCTCATCAATGCCGCTCCACAGCTTGCCGATTTCACCAGCCAAGTCCTGTATGTCACGGCCAGCCTTGACGCCCGCCTTGATGGCGGCGAAAGCTCCGACTGCTGTGGTAAGTGGGTCCATCAGGCACGTCCCCCCTTGTGCGGGAACCACTGGATGAGAAGAAAGAACGGGATGTCAACGAGACCAAGACGTGCGTTCTGCGCGTTCCGGTGGTGCTCGGAGTGGTAGACTTCAGGAGAATATATTGCAGCGATGAGGTGGTTTTTTGGAAACCACTTCAGGTGTCCGGTGTAGACGCTGGCTACCTGGTGAGCGACCATGGTGACGTAGACGAAGCACCACTCAGCGAACCCGAAGGCAGCCGTAAAGGCTGCCGCCGTCGCAAAAGACAAAGGTAAATAGTATTTGTACTGGGCTTTATACAGCCTGTCCTTGAGCAAATCCCTGACATACATGAGCTTGGGAGGTATGAAGCTGACTGATAGGTTGTGCCAGATGGAGAACTGCGGGCCGTGAGCGTCGCCCGCAACGTCTGGGTTGGCGTGGTGCTGACGATGTATGGCGCACCATTGAATAACGGGGGCCAGTCCGAGACCACCAGAGACTAGAGTGAATGGTACGCGCAACCACTCGGGGCATTCCCACGTCCTGTGGCAGACGTATCTATGGTAGAAGGCCGAAGCCAGCACCATCATTAGAATGGTTCCAAAGAAGTACCACAGCAACAAAGCCCAGTTCTGCTTGATGAATAGTTCATGCAAGACCACTGCTAAGCACAGAAGACCAACAGACATGAGTATGCTGGGCAACTGCTGGTTAGCCAGCTCGAGGACTTTGTCTATGCTTTCTTTCGTTTCTTGGATGAGTTGCCCCAATTTTTTGCTCCTACACGTCTGCATTTAACCAAACTGCCCGATGCGTAAGCGCTTGGAAATACACGATATCTTGACTTGACCTTGTGGTAACAGGCGTCCTTCTTCGACTTAGATTTTTTCTTACGACTTGCGGCCATTGCTTCCTCGCTTTGCTGTGCACGGACACGGCTTGTGCTTCATGTTCCCTGTACGAGTGCGCCGCCCAAGCGGGCGCACGGACCTAATTCTTGGGGTCATCACCCTTCTCCCTATGGCAGTCACATGGACAAGTCTCCCTATTGCAGGGCTTCTCCGAGCAAGCGAAACAAATTACCAAGCCTTGCATGACCAATACCTCGCTTTAGTTTTAGGGCCAGGGTTGGCGCAGTTATGGCGCGCGCGAAAAGACTTACGTCTTGCGGGGATGTTCTTTTTGATTGTCATGTTCTTGTCGCCGAAACGAACGACCTTTACAGAGTTACCGTCCTTCACGCAGACCGCAGACTTCTTGGGTCCTTTCGGTGTGCGGAAGGGTTTATTGAGGGCTCTGTTTTTACATACTTTGGTTACGCGTCTTTTCGCTGCCATCTCTGTCTCCATCTGTTAAAGACAGAGTAGATGCTGAAGCGCTTTTGGTCGTCCTGATAGGCCAGTACTGCGGCACACCAGTCCTTCATTTCCTTCACGGTCATATCGTGTTTCATAAAGTTGGTCACTGCACACACAAGTTGCACATTGCCAGGCTCGTAGGGTCTTTTGCTGTCGATTCGGTCGAGAGACGCGTTGGTTTTTACACGACCGTTGCCCCGAATGTGCGTCATCTTTCGTCCACTGAGGGCACATAGACCTTTTTGTTTGAACCAGAGGTTCACAACGTAGGATGAGTCAATCGAAAACATGTGCTTTTGATTACGTCTACGGACGCCAGTAAGCTGAACCAGGTAGGGCCCAGGGTCTTCGGTGTTGAACCTGTCGGAGTAAGCCTGTACGCGCGTGCAGTCAAAACACTTGCCGTAGGGTTGGCCTTCTCTTTTGCCCGCAGACGCGCCGCGCTTTCTGAACTCGCTCAGAGGCCGCTCCGTCTGACAACCTTTACAGTAACGCACGTCTGACAACGAATAGACTTTCTTAGTTGGCTTCGCGGCGTATCGACATGAGGTCAAACAGGCGAGCCTTGACGAGCTCGATGTGGCCAAGGACACGGGTCGGGTCATCAAAAATATCTGGAGACCAACCAAGGAACAGGCGCTCTTCTTCTTCCATGTTGTCATCAATGACACGCGCCAGGAGGACGACGTTCTCGACGATGCCGCCAGACTCTGAGACGTTGTTTAGCTCGGACAGCATGTCCTCGAGCGTCTCAAAACTATTATTGATTTTCATTTAATTACTCCTGTCAGTGTTAAGTATGCGCGGTAGAGGTCGACCCAGTCGTCCAGTCTCATGACGACAAGGGAGTTTTTTGTGGGGACGTTGTTCTTTCTGGTTATTACGACTGCTGCATCTGGGCAGCTCCTGGCAGCGATGCCGTCCTCTGCCTGCTGCATAGCTCTGTAGACGTCGGCCCTCTGCGTCCTCTTGGCCTCTACCCAGATGTCCGGCGTGCCAATGAGGTCGGCCATCTGAACATCTGAGAAGCCGCCGCCGCTCAACGGCGTGCGGCTAACGTCTATACCTAAGGTCGCCGAGAGAAATTTAGAGAGCTCTGTCTCGTAATCGTTGCCCTTGCGACTACTCATTCGTCGTCGTACCCGCGAGATGCCCTGCATTTCTTGCAGTAGTACCAGTTCTTTGGTCGCTCTTCTGTGCACCCACAGTCCATGCAGGCGCGAGTCCACGTCTCTACAGTTTCTTTGCGGGCGACAACATACTTAGCACCTTCAAACTCACGGAGTTCTTCGCGAACGAGTATTCTTTTAAGGGTATCGACACAGACACCGATGCGGTCTGCGGCTTCAGTAAGGGTCACATTAGTGTGGTTTTCTCGGAGCCAATCCATATTGTCGTCCGTAACTTGGACGACTTTTGGCAAGGCCAGCCTCCTCTTTAGTTGTTCAATGTAGGCAGGATGTCGCGATTTGGCGACACATGCAACACCTTTCGGTGTGCAAAGTTGACATAAGCTCACGAATATGATACTTAACGTCTGTGACGTTGAGTTATTGAAATTAATTAAAGAGCGACCTTTGGGCTCCGCCCAGGCCGCATTACTTTTTAATGAAAGTTTTAATCTCTATGTCGTCACAGACGCAATTCCTGGCGCTAGACCTTGCCTCCAAAACTGGGTGGGCCCACTCAAGTGGGAATGGCGGTGTGATTGACCTTCGTAACAAGCAAAAAGACTGGGGCTTGATGGGGCATCGTTTCAATTACGAGCTTCGTGAGCTTTTACAGCAGTGCCCAACAGACAAAATCGTCTGCGAGTTGCCACCCAACCGCCTTCTTGGAGCCGCTCGCATGATACTTCTGGGTCTCCATTGGCAGGCAAGAGCCATAGCTTTTGACCACGTCATACCTTTTGAAAATGTCGCAGTCCCAACTTTGAAGAAGTGGGCGACAGGTTCTGGCAAAGCAACTAAACAAGAGATGATAGACGCCGCCAACGCCCTTTGGGGGCTCGAACCACAAGACGACAACCACGCTGATGCGATGCTCCTATGTGCCTATGCAGAGGCTCACGCATGAGCAAACTACCGCCAATGGACGCGAATGACCGATGCAAATACTCAACCGACGAATGGAACGAGTTGGCCCGCAAGTGGGCCGAACAAGAACCCGACTTAAAATCAGCCGTCGACAAGCTAAGAGAGCACTTTCCCGACGCAAAAGTGACCTACATAGGTCCACGCAGACAGTAAACTGGCTGGCGATATCCGTGTACGGTGGAAGTTTTCTGTGCTGGGCGGTTATCTGTTCTGCTTTGATAACCGCCTAGTCCTGTGACGAAAAGAACGCAGCAAACGTGAACCTATAATCAGGAGCCGCCTGACTTGGGGGACGCACACTGTGCATAACGCCTGCGTTAATCCACAGTACTCGACCAGGCTTGAAGGAAACAGCATGTTCAGCTTCGTAATCATGCTCAGAATATATGATTGTTTCTCCAGCCCACTCAGGTGCCCATCGCGTGTTGCAATAATACAAGAGAGTGTCTAGGTCTCCGTGAGTATGGGGGCAAAAGACGTTTGAGGGTTCGGCCAGATTGATGATGTTCTGAGTTGGGGTTCTCCCCCTAACGAGCTCGTCAATACGTGGGCTGTTGTGCAAGCGCAAAACACCCATGCCTTCAACTTCGTCCAACGTGTAGGGGCTATACATAATTCGACGCTGTCCGTTTACGTCGTCAAAATTTCTGTCAGCCCACCCAATCCTGTATTTGCTATTACGGACAAACTCAAACATGTCATCTCTGTCGCAAGCAGAGTAAGCGTTGTCTATTATCTCATACATCTTCGCCTATCCCGAGCCACGAGTTTACAACATCGAGAGGCTTCACAAGCTCCTGAGCTATCTCGATGGGTTGCTTGCCAGTGAGGGCGAGCTCTTTCGCTCGGCGTTTTGTACTAAAGCTACTGACCAATTTCTTCTCGCCACTTACTTTGTGCTGAGCCCAGCCGATGAATTGTATTGGGTCATGGACGTCAGTCCATTCGCGAACCTTTCCGTAGCGAACTTCCATCGCCATGAACACATACCAGTCGTCGTCCAGCTTGCGCTGTAGCAAGTCCATTGGTGAGCGGTCATAGTTGCCGTCAAACATACCAGCTTTTTGCTTTGCGGTTTCTTCGTCTCGGTAAATCTGGGCAATCCGTATCTGGGTTTCCAGAACTGTAAGCTGGTTGGTAGACCCAGCCTCGCGCCCAAGACCATCATCACCTGGCTTGTTTGAGTGGTGCAGCATTATGACAGACATTCCAGCGTTGCGTAGACGAAGCGCCAGACGATTGATGTCAGCCCACTCCTCTGCACTATTCTCCGACATGCCAGACCAGGCTGTCCGTATCGTATCGAAAACAACCACGTCTGGACGGAAGTATTCTACCCAGCCCTGCATCTCACGCAGACCCTCTGGTGAGCGCATGTTAATTTCCTTGTCTTCTAACCACGGTGTCCATATGGAAAAACGGTCTTCTGCGTCGCCGTACATATTACGAAGGTCAGACAGACGACGACCGAGGTCTCCTTGTGATAGCTCAAAATCAAAATACAAAACCTTAGCGGGCTTATATATTTCAAACGGGCCGAAGCTCCGCTGGCCAGCGCACATAGAATACAGGGCGTGTTGCAAGAACATGGTCTTGCCCGAGCCTGAGTACCCATGGATTTGTATGATTGTCTGAGGTCTCAACCATGGCTCTAAGAAGTACTGCCGATTTTTACCAGACTCGATTAGGTCATCACTGTCACCGACAGTAATCAGCTTGCGCTCCCGCCGCTCACCCTCAAAGACTTCAATGTCTGGTCTCTTGTATATGTACTCCCCAGTGTTGGGGTCGAAGCGCTCTGGGTGGTTCGCCCTCTCCATACGCTCCACGCTGGCAAGTGTGTCTTCAAACTCTTTGTCCCCAAGATGGTCTACAAAGAAGTGGTCCATGAACGCGCGGCACCGCACCCGCAGGTCGGGGCCGAAAGCGCCAGTCAACACACTTTCGCTGGCATAACGCATGACCCTGTCATTCCTTGCGTTACCTTGACCTGAAGGTATTTTGCCATGCGGAAAATCATTGGCCTTTATAAACGCCTCAGTGCGCTCCCACTCTGTAAGTAGAGTGGATGGGTCAAAGCGAATGTCAGACAGGTTGAGGTCTTCAAAGACAAATTCAGAAAGGGTTTTAGGAAGCAGGCTTGCGCCCGACCAGTCTTTCCAAACTGGCATGTCATCGTATCGGTCTAGGTCTCCTGGGACTTTCCATCTATAGCCCTTACTAGGCGGTAGAAGCGCGTAGCTTCCGTCACCTCGGAAGTCCAAGCCCGACGTTCTTGGCCAGTCAGTACCAGTCGAGTTGTTCCCTGCTCTTGGGCCGCGTCTCTTCCCATCCTTAGGATGCTTGAACCAAAGGTGGCACCCCCTCTTGGTCGATACGACGATGGGCGAGCGCATGCCACAGCTAATCGCCGCATTGAACGCAGTGTCGCTATCGCAATCAACAATGACGACGCCAGAAACTTCCCCCGTGACGACCGCGATGTTGGCCTCCGGCCATGTCGTGAACCAGTTGGTAACTTCTTCTTCGGTCGGCAACCGACTTTGGTAATCGCGCCACTTGATAGCGGGACGCTTCGTTTCTGCGTGTATCGGTATGACCGATAACCCTTCATCCAGATACTCCAGCGCGGCGTTCAGAGTTGTGTCCGAGTTCATGTGTGTCTCCCTGCACTATGTAATCATCAATGTTTACGTTGGGCTCGATTTCTTTAATCCGCACGAGCATGCGGCTACTAACCATTCCCTGCTGTGCCCAGCGATATGGGGTGGTGCGAGCTACACCCAGCTTTTTGGCAAGAGCTGAGGCACCGCCGCAGTCTTCAATAAGCCTTGCGATGTCGAATAACATTACACACCTTTGGTTATTATTTGTTGACACTGTATGGCAATCATGACACCTTTAGGTGTCACTATCAAGTTAATTATGAGGATGACTATGAAGTTACGTAAGAAGACTGCTTCTACCTCGACATTCAAAACTGCGTCCATCAGCGGCGTGCCCGTAAAAACCTGGCACGCGGAAAGGAATGGCAATGTTTGGGTGATTGAGTCTGAAGAATTTGAAGAAACTGTAGAGCGCGCAGTGAAGGCGCGCGAGAAACTGGAAGAGGCGAAGTCTCTATCGGAAGCCGCAGACAATGAACTGCGTCACCTCGCTACGCGAGTTGCACAAAATGAAGACTCTGACATCGTCATGAGCGGATATGGCTTCGATGTCAAAGTGAAACGCCGTACTCAGTTCCGCTGGGATACCGCAAAACTGGCAGAAATTTTTGCTCAATCAAATAACCTGCCGAACCACGTGAAGACAAGTCTGAGCGTAGACCGACGGACGTGGGAAAGGCTCAGCTCTGGTGAGCAGAACGAGCTACGCCCTGCCCTGAACGTCATCCCCCAAAAATCCGCAGTAAATATTAACAGGAGTTCGTAATGGGAATGTTTAATTCAACATCCTCCGCTGGAGCCCAGCATCACAAGACGCTGGTCTACGGCCACCACGGGTGGGGCAAGACCTACCAGTGCAGGTTCTATGCCGAAGAGTATGGCAAAGGACTGATTATCTCAGGTGAGAGTGGTCTCGCCTCTTTGTCTGATGTGGACATCGACTATGTCGAGTTCCATGGATGGGACAGGAAACACCACCCAGAGCTTTCCGAAGACCAGTTTTGCTTCCGCGATATTGTTCAGATGGTTCGCTCAGAAGAGTTCAAAAAGCAGGGTTACAAGTGGATTGCCATAGACAGTCTGACAGAGATGTCTGACAGGTGCATGTCTGACGTTGAAAAAGACTTCGATAACCCGACTGACATGCGTAAGTGGCAAGACTATGAGCGTCAGATGATTGGTGCATTGAAGTTTATTCGTGACCTTCCTTACGAAATCTTAGTTACATGCCTTGCAAAGGAAGAGAAGAACGATAACGACGCTATCGAATACTGGCCGATGGTGACACAAACCAAGGTAGCCAAAAAGCTACCTGCACTCTTTGACCACGTCTTCTGTGGTCTTCGCTCCACTGACGAAAGCAGTGGCGCAGTAACCGTCTCTCGACAAATCATCACGGACGAAGTTCGTGGCTGGCACGGCAAGACGCGTGACCCCCGTGGTCGCCTCAAGCCCGTTGAGAAGTGCGGCAACGTAGTGGAGCTGTTGAAGCGTATCAACAGCGACGACAGCAAACTCAAAGCGGCAGAATAAGGAGCATATAATGAGTTGGAGTTTCGATAAACTTGACCTTGGTAATGTAGCAACAGATGGCGGTCGAGCCACGCTACGACCAGGAAATCATGAAGTAAAAATCGCAGGCGCAGAAATCAAGACGACAAAAGCTGGCAACGGTAAGTATATCGAGGTCAAGCTGGAAGCCGACAATGGCCAGTATGTTATTGACCGCATTAATGTCCACCATCCAAATCAGAAGGCTACAGAGATTGGGCTTGCAAGACTTAAAAGCCTATTGACGTTTGGGGGGCACCCATCTCCAGACCAGCCTGGAGACATCAAGTCTTTGGTTGGTTTGAAGGTTGGCGTCCGTGTGGAACAGGGCGAGAGCTGGCGTGACAGCGATGGGAACGTCCGTCCTGGTGGTGGTCAGCCGCGAAACAATGGCGCTTACTTTGCACTCGATGGCAAGATTGAGTTGGGCGAGACAGAGCCTACCCCACAAATGAGTGTAGAAAAATCATCGTCAGGGACTCCCACCGTCAAAACTGGCGGACTCGACGATGCAATACCTTTCTAGGACTTTTATCCCTTTGGCTTAGAGAGGTAGGGGAGAAGCAATAGTTGCCATAACGCTAATGCTTCTCCCCATTTCATCATGGACGAAATAGTCGAAAAAATTGACGCGTCTGAGAAGGACGATAAAGAACAGCGCGCTTACCTCGGTGCCAGTATGATTGGCAATGAGTGTGAGGGCTACTTGCAGATGGGTCTTCGCGGTTATCCGAAGAAGCCATTTCCACCCAATGTTCTCCGCATATTTCAGCTTGGTCACGTCATTGAAGACTTAGTAGTCAAGCACCTCAAAAAAGCTGGCTATCATGTCATGGAGAAGGATGACTTCACTGGCAAGCAATTCGAGTGGAAGGATATAGGTGGTCATGTCAAAGCCCACGCTGATGGGATGATTGACCTTGGTCTTGGCAGGCTTTCTCTTCTTGAAATCAAGAGTATGAATGACAAGAAGCATAACGAGTTTGTCAAGAAGGGCATAAAATCTGCCAACAAGACGTACTACGACCAGATGCAAATGATGATGGGCATGAGTGGAAATCTCAAAGAATGCCTGTTCATCGCATACAACAAAAACAACTCTCAATATGCGTGTGAAGTTGTTGAGTATGACGAGCTTGATTACGCGTTTATCGTCGACAAGGTGAATAGAGTTCTTTCGGGTAGCGCAGTACGTCTACGTAAAGAGCGTGGCAAATTCCCGTGTACCTGGTGTGACAGAGAAGCCCTGTGTTGGACTAACGAGCAGGACGCTGACATACCCCGCTTGTGCCGCACGTGCACCCATGCACGTGCGCATGAAGACGGGGGATGGAAGTGCATGCTCCACAAGAAACTATGTACTGACCCATGTGACGACTGGGAACGTATCGAAATGGAGAAAGCACTATGACGAGAATGGAAAAACTCGTGAGGCTGGACGAAATTCTGGGCTCTCTTGGCGAAGTTCAGTGCGAAGAAATTGAGCTGTCTCACCAAGTCGAGAGCATGAATGAGCGCATCACCCAGCTAAACAAACAGCGGAACGGTGGGGACGCACTTATCAAGGTGGTCGATAAACGTCGGCACACAAGAGAGCGGCTGACCGAAGTCCGCATTGAGAGACAGGAACTTGAGACTGAAAAAGAACGTCTCAAGGCTGAGCTGGAGTACGGATATGACTGACATACTGCAAGAGGCAATTCAAGTTATTGAGGAGCGTGGCGAAAAATACGGTCATCCCCGAGAAAATCTGAAACGTATCGCTGAGATGTGGACCTCTTACTTGGGGTTATCAATCGAGGTTCAAGACGTGGCCATGATGATGATACTATTAAAAGTTGCTCGCACTGTTGAGACCCCTATGCACAAGGACAGCCTTGTTGACATAGCTGGTTATGTGGGTGCACTAGATAAGGCCCTGACCAGTGATTAGGATTTGGCACGCGGACGTAAGGGAGACCACCGACGGTATCTTCCTTGACCTGAGCGACCTTCTTGACGACTTAGACTGGAAAGACGGAGACACCTTGGTCTTTATTAAAAAGGAGGATGGCTCCATCCTTATTCAGAAAAAGACTAATCCCACTTAGTAGTCCAGTTTGACGACCAAGAGCCCGACTTTTTGCCTGGTTTTGTAGGCTCGCCCGCCACCTCGTCGACAGCACCTTCTCTCAGTGTTCGGATGCCACCAGCAACAGGGACGCGCTGAGCCAGAGCACGGACGGCGGCTCTTTCTTTGCCTGTTCCGTTTTCGTCGCCTCTCATTGCGGCGTCCCATCCACCAGACACAACATCATATCCAGCCCATAGTGTTCCGACCCACGGTCCACCAACAACACCCGCTGTTCTCATGGCTCCGTAAGCCCCGCCTTGGTCAACCTGCTCGGCAGTCTGATACATCATATCTGCCAGGAGACCCAAGCCCCCGAGCATAACAAAGCCTTCCAGATACCAACCAAGAAATGCGTCTACGTCTCCGTGAAGACCTGGGTCGAACCCAAGACGCTCCGCCATCTCCTGTGCTGAGCGCTCACGAAGGTTATCTCCGTCCTCGCCACGCCGTTGCACAACGTCCTTAACAGCCAGCGTTCCTGCGCCAGCAGCCGGAGCTACTGAAGCCAGCATGAGTAGCGGACCAAATCTACGTCCACCGCCTGTCACAGGGTCAACGGTCGTGGCCTGCTTGATGCTGTCAGCGACCAGTCGTTGAAGCATGAGCGGATAAGACTTGAGCTGAGCTATCATCGAGCCGACAGGAGTTTGGCTCCATAAAGGAAGCTGGTCTGGGTTTGGCGTAAATATCGTCTCGTTAGCAAATTTGTTAATGGCAGAGCGAAGCTCGGGCATGTCGGTAAAGTCACTGACATTGTCGATACGACGGTTCTGTGCAAGAAGGTCGTCCAGACCGTAGCGCCGCAACACACGATATGCTGCCTTGAAGGTTCTGTTTTGCTGACCTAATGGAGCGTTGGGGTTGAAGTTTGTAATAGCTCGGTTGAACTCAGACTTGAACCACTCATAACCAACAGCCCCAGCCATCTCTCGCTGAGTGTTCGTCCACGGTGTCAGCATTGTGCCGTTAAAGAATGCAACAGTGTTTTTAGATGCCGTTGTCCCATACAGGCCAGTCATGCGTTCGTGCACAATGTTCTCAATGGCAACCCCAGAAGACCTAATGAAGTCCCTGTAGTGTGGGTCTGAGGCGTATTTAGCCATACCCTGAGACCAAGCCTTGAGGCTACCAGTACGAATGGCGGTCAACGCAGGGTCGCCCAAGGATGTCAGCGTGGTGAAGCCCAGCAAAGTGACCGAGTTAAAGTTACGCATGTTCTTGGAAAACGCGTGAGCGCCCTGGAAGAACGGACTAGAAGCATCTACAGGCTTACGCATGATTGCCCGCATCGTCCCATTGGCGGCTTTTACTACGTCTGCGTGCGGGCGGGCTCCCAGAGCCTGCCTGTCCATGATTGCGCCAGTGATAGCATCAACGCGCTTTTCATAAACCGCCCTGTCGATGTCGTTATTGCTTGTGTCCAGGGACATCAAATAGTCTTTGATTGCACTAGGCCCCTCTTCTGCACGCTGTATGGCTTCTCGCGCGGCTGACACTGCCATGACCTTGTCGTCAAATGGCATGGGGGTGATGCGTTCGAGGCTACCAACGTCTACGACATCATTGCTGTTGCTCTCGAAAGAACGAAGCTCACGCTTAGACACCTTCACAGTAGAGAGTAGGTGAGCAATCGAGTCAGTCATGTCACCAGAGTCTTCGATGACTAGCATGTAGTCATGGAAACCATGAGACTGCTGGCCGAACTTCTCGGAGAAGTCGATGCGTCGGACAGCGCCATCAACATACTTTGACATGATGGCCTCAAGGTCATCCTCAAGGTATTGGCCAACGTCATCCAGCTCTTCAACGAATTTGTCCAGGCGTATAAGGCGCTGATAGTCGATGTGGTCGCCAGTCACGTCGCGGCTGCCGCCTGTTGGCGGCGGTGTGTAGACGCCGTCATCGTCTATAAGGTTGCCCATAACTCGACGAGCCGCTTCTTTGGCCTCGTTGTCATTGATGGAGACGTTGCGGTCTTCGGCCTCACGCTTGAAGTAGTTGGCCATAGACTGCATGAAAGCATCTTCGTTCTGACGTATCTTCTCTACATTCCACACTTGTGGGAAGTAGTTATTTACTGTCCCAATCATGATGCCCTGGGCTTTCATCTCACCGTGAAGACGGTCAAATATACCCCGTATGTTTTTGTATGCAGCTAGTTCGGCTGCATCCATGCTCTGCTCAAAGCGGTTGCCTGTTGGTCTACGCAAGGCGTTCACGATTTTTTTGTGAGACCCAGGTTGTTTAGCGCGGAAATTCTCTGGCATAAACGTGTACTGCGTTTGGGAGCGTAGCCAGGAGTTTAGTGTTCCAGGGCTGTCTTTTAGAGACCTCAACTGCTTGAACAGGGGCACAAGGATTGACCCTGTCTTGCCGTTAATCCGCTCGAAGTGCCCAGTACCAGAGTCTCGGGCTGGCGATATCCAGTCGGCAAACCAGTGTAAACCCTCTCTGCGTAGACGTTCCGAGTTCTCAAGGAACCCCTTGTTCCAAAGACGCTGCACAGCGCCAGCTTCTCGGGCATCAGGTATTTTGCCCTTGGTCATTTTGACCATTCCGCTTGTTGCGGACGGTGGCATTCCAGACTGGTCGAGCGCCACACCAAGAGACGTAGCGTGCTGCGGGCCAAGAGTTAGACCCTCAAATGCTGTAGACGTGAATGCGGTGTTGACCGCACGAACGGCAGGCATTGATGCGAACCCAATCTCTGTGTCTATTGATGTTTCATCAAAGTAGTTATCATCAACTGGCCGCACGTTTTCATTGTGGAAGACAACCAGTGCGGTTTTTCCTTCGACAGTCTCTGTCGCGCCGTCCACACCTATGTTGTTGAGCGTCATGCGTATCTCACGCTCAGCCAGAGAGGGGCGTTTTCCGCTTGGGTCTACTAATGATTTGAGCCACGCGTAAGTCTCGGTTCCATTCATTTCGAGAGGAGCTGACTGAGCTGATTTACTCAGGGCTTCCTGACTAATACCAACATCCCTATTCATAAGGTCGTTTACTATGGCATTAATCAGGCTGCTTTCTTGGACGTTATATGTCGCGGCGTCATCAAATTTGACAACATTATCTGCTTTGACATACACAGGTTCTGCCGACCCTTGGTCAGGAAATATCTTGTCCAGCTCTCTGTCTATTTCAGAAATTTGGTACTCAGCCATTTCTGCTTCGGCTGAGAACACGTCTGAGTTTCCTTGTTCGGCGCGGTCTCGCATTTTTGCAGAGAGCTCTTGGTATCTTGCGCGGCTTTCAAGAAGATTTAGCACATCCTCGATTGCTTCACTTGGTTGTCCTGCCATAGCCTCAGATACTTGTTCTGCTGTCAGATTTGCTCTTTCGTCAGCGTCGTTGGCGCTCAGGAATACGCGCTTCGCCCGTCCAAAACCTGTCTTTACAGGGGAGACGACACCGCCACTAAGTCGACTACCAAAGTAAGGAACTGGGGTGTCGCCGCCACCAACTCCGTTACCCACGAAGTTTAGGATTGCATTTTTGCGTCCTGGTGATGACGAAGCAAAACTATCCATGGCAAATTCAGACGCCATTGGCGTAGACATACGAGCCCTGATGGTATCGGAGCGGCCAGGGAGGCTGGAGAAGGATGCTTCGGGTGGTGTGAAAACATCACCATAGCGGTCAATCATAGGGAATTTTTCTTTGAGGCCGTTTGGCATGAGGCCATTGGTTATATAGGCGATATTCTCAGAGACCTGCTCAACCAGAACATCTGCCGCATCTCCAAAATCTAAGTCTGCTGGGTTCTTCCGCATGCTTGATTTCAGAATATTGACCACCTGTTCCGCCGTCTCAACACCCATAGATGCTGCAACTTCGTCCTTTATGACCAGCATTTCTGAACCAATTAGGAAGTCAATTAAGTCGTCGACTACTGAATCATCTCCGCCCTCCATGGCAACAGCCATGTTACGCAAACGACTTCTAGCACTCTTGAAAGCATCCGAGTTGTAGTCACCCATGAAAACTTCGGGGACTCTGGCAGACTCATAGTTGCCGCCTATTGCGTTAAGGAGACCAACTGTAGTCTCTCCCTGCTCTGCTCCAGAAAGCATATTGATGCGGGCATACATTGTCTTCATGCCGTGAGATATTACTGGTACGCGCTGCGACAGAGCGTTTTGCGCCTCACGCAAAGCAAAGGGGCCAGAGGGGGTGACGCTGTCTTTGTCTACGCCAACCGTGAAAGTAACCTCTCGGTTCATTGCCTCTGAGACCATTGGGTCTGTGACTTCAATCTGTACCAAGCTCGGGTCTTGAACTTCAGCGCGAGTACGGCGGAGCAATTCCATTCCGATGTGTCTGCCGTAGTCGTTTTTGTTTTCTTCAAAAACTTTTTGCAGCTTGTCGGTCGGAGCTGTACGCGGAGAAAACGTGGCTTCTATTTCAACTGTAGCAGTCTCAGTTACGTCAATTTCGTTGACTTGCTGTACTGCTTGCGCTTCTGACCTGGCCTTCTTCTTATCGGCCTTGCGGCGACGCTTTGCGTTTGCACCAATAAACCTTTGTTTTTTGCGGTATGGGTGCTCTTTTTTGCGAGGCGCAAGAGACAAGTCTGCAAGCATGTTGGTCTCTTCTGCTTTCAGGCTATTATATTTTTTCCGTCCCTCTGATTTTATAATGTCTATAATCTCAAAGGCTGACATAGCCTGACCTTCTGTCTCACCGTCTGTTATCCCGTCCAGCGCCCTTACTACTCTTTCTGCTCGGCGCTCCATGCTCGAGATAAATTCGTCGGTTCTAAGGAAGGCGTCCATATCACCTGAATCCACAACATCTTTGGGAATTTCTGCGGCTTCATAAATACGCTTAGATAAAGTGCGAGCTAAACCATTTGTGCTTGCCATTAGTCGAAATGGTTTAGTTTGCGTGCCACCAGATTGGCCCTTGAGCCTGTCAGCGAGGTAAAGAGCATGATTGATGATGCCCTCTGGACTTTCGATATCCAGCGCATCTTGCAGGTCATCCATAGTTAGCTGGTAGTCTACTAAACGCCGCATCAGCGCAGCGCCGCCTTCAGAGGTTGGGGCGACAACACCTTCTTGAGCTGCGATTGCGCGCTCTGGGTCGGGCATGATTTTGGAGAACAGAGGAATTAGGTCTTGGTCAACCTTATTGGGGTCTAGCATCTGGTCAACGAGGTTGCGTAAGTAGCGAGCTATATTCGACCACCACTCAGGGCTAACAAACTGACTCATTTCCTCGTAGTAAGCCACGTCACGAAACTTTGGGGCCAGCCTTTCTTGCGTTGCCCAAATCATAAACTGGTCAGCGAAGAACTCCTGAGGGGTGCGGATTGTTTTTCTTATGCCTATCGCCTTAGAAAGAGCCTTATCAGGAACATTCGTATTCAATACATCATCAAAGAGTGTTCCCTTATTGTCCCAGTATTTTTGCATTCCGTCCCAGAACAAAAGACGGTCTTCGTTGGACAGCACATTTGCGTATGCCCAGTGCGCCATTTCGTGAAGCAAGGTTTGCAAACG
>Ga0209645_1000604_pt1 | contig 18499 bp, 9 predicted proteins | sample ETNvirenome_6_30_FD_184070 | JGI IMG/M metagenome (GOLD analysis project Ga0209645, IMG submission 184070) | Marine viral communities from the Pacific Ocean - ETNP_6_30 (SPAdes) (version 2) | ecosystem: Environmental > Aquatic > Marine > Oceanic | place: Pacific Ocean | collected 2013-06-19
GAGTTTTAGTTGCATCGCAAAGAATCGGATTTACCGATATGATTGCAAACGCGACTTCAGTTCACGCTTTACAATACAAAGCTAGTTAATAACTGGTATTTATGGTGGGGTGTGATTCCCCACCATACTTTTTTAAAATATTATGGCAGATTTAGTAACATTACAACAGTATAAAGACTTCGCAGGACTGCAAGGCGTTCAGAATGACGCTCGTATAAATGTTATTATAGATAATGTCAGTCAACTTGTAAAAACCTATTGTGGTACTACTATAATAGATTATGCAGGAAGTGACAAAACGGAATACTTTAATATAGCAGACGATTATGTTGACAGAATTATACTATCAGAGTCACCTCTTATATCTGTATCACAAGTACAGGAGAGAGAAAACCAAGCACAAGCATATACTACCCTAATCACAGAAAATTCTGACAGTAGTGGTAAATATGAATATGTGATTGACACAGATTCAGACAGTATTATTAGAACAAATAGTACTGGACATAAGTATTTTCCAAAAGGTGTAAAAGCAGTAAAAGTAGTTTATAGAGCTGGCTATACTAGCACACCTGAAGATTTAAAACTTGCAGTATTTGATTTAATTAAATACTACTTAAAAGATGAAAGAAAAGAAAGACAATCAATAGCAGGAGCAACAATAGAGAATCCTATTTCTACAAGTTTAAGAAATAATATAGGATTTCCAGACCATATTAAGCGTGTGCTTGATATGTATAAAATATATAGCTAATGGCTGTAGAAAAGCTTAAAACCTTATTTGAAAAAGACTTAAGAGCAGCTCAAAAGAAGTGGATAGGAACTACAAATTTTGCACCTAATGATGCAACAATAGTAGAGTTCACATTAGGAGGCTCAGCTGCTTATGCAGATTTTCCAGCAGCTACTACAAAAGTACTAGACGTATTTGCACAAAATGTTTTCTTTGGTAAGCAATCTTTAAAACTAGTGCAAAAAGTAAATACTCCAAGAAATTGGGCTAAAGCGGGAGCAAAAGTATTAAAAAGGTACGCAAGAACAAAAAAGATTGGCAGATTTTCAAGTTTAAAAACAAAGACTGAAAGCAAAACAGGAAAAAGAGGAACTTATATAAATCAACCTATAAACTCCGTAGGTTCTGAAATGAAAATAGCAATTTGGGAACCAAAGAGTAAAGCAAATAGTCGTATACAAACTATATATGATGCTTTTACAAAAGACATCTGGATAGAGTGGGCAAAAATGTACGGAGTAGCAAAGATAATAGGAGCCCAAGGTGGAAACTTAGCAGACCCAGATCAAGCATTCACTAGACCAGCTAGTGGAGCAGCAGGAAGAAGAGGAGCAACTAGAAGGACTACTATAATAAAAACATTTAGAAGTGCTGCCAAGAGGGAGCATAGTCCTGATACTACTACAGCTTCACAAGCAGTTAGAGATTTAGAAAATGCAATAAAAGGAACTACTCCTGGTATTAGCTATAATGGTATTAGTGTAAACACTTTTGATATTATAAAACATATTAAAGCAAATACAGCTATAGATTGGTCACTACAAACAACAAAAAATAGTATAGGTAATTATAAAGCAACAAATGTAGTAAAAATTAGTCTTGGTAAAAATCCTACTAATTTAGATTCAGATTTAAGAAAATTATTAGGAAAAGCAGAAACAGCTATTAGAGATGAACTTTCAGTAACTGTACAGAAATATTTATCAAATAAAGATTTTGAAGCAAGTACTTCAAGAAAGAATCAAATAGCTGCTGATGTAACGCAAGACATAATGCGACCTTTAACCAAAGCAGGACTTCCTGATATGAGGTTTAAAGTTAATAAAAAACATAAGTTACAAACTAAAAAACGAAAAGAAAAATTAAAAAAGAAAGAAACATATAAACCACAAAAATCGAGTTTTAATGTTTCAACAAGTGCAGTACTGTTAAAACCGCAAAAATCAACAGAAAAGAAAAAAGAAACAGATGCACAAAACTTAAGCAGATTACAAGCAATATTAAATAGAAATATTGGGAAAAAAGTACAACAAGATATGGGCAGACCTGCACTAAGAAATCAGACAGGTAGATTTGCAAATAGTGTACAAATAGAAAGACTAGCAAAGACTAAGGCAGGTATAACTGGAGACTACACTTACCAGTTAAGTCCTTATCAAACATTTGAAAATGAAGGGCCTAGAAGATGGCCTACTGGATACAATCCAAAGCCGCTAATAACAAATAGTATACGTGAATTAGCGTTACAATATACAACAGAAAAATTTACTTATCTTAGGAGAATATAATGGCGTCACAATATAGAACAGCAAGAAAGAAAATATGTGAAGCCTTAGTAAAAAAGTTACAATTGATTGATGGAAATCACCCATACAATTCAAATGTATTTAATAATGTTCATACTGGCATGATATTTTTAGATGAAATTCAAGAGTACCCGAAAGTTTGTGTGGTAGCTGGAGATGAAACTAGAGAGTATCAACCAAATGAATTCAAGTGGAGATTTCTTGATTTAGATGTAAGAGTTTATGTCGAAGACCAAGAAGACCCACAAGAGGTCTTAGCAACTTTGATGGAAGACATCGAACGCGTTATTGACGACAATGATGTTCTGATTTATGATGATACCGTAAATCCGAACTTAACAACGACTTCCTTAACGTTACTGTCTGTAACTACTGATGAAGGAGTATTAACACCACTCGGAATCGGAGAAATGACACTAACGTGTAGGTACTAAAAGAAATTACAAACTGATAAATATCTAGATTTGTACTTTCAAAGAAAATAATAGGAGAAAGCAATGGCTTTAAATCTATCAAGAAATACCAAAGTATTTGTAAGCTCTGTAAATGGAGTTGGTAGTACAGGTGGGGTAAAAACTTGCCACGTAACTACTGCTGGAACAGGCTATGCTGTAGGTGACATCGTAACACTAGGTACAACTAGTGGTAGTGGTGTAAACTTTAAGTGTATAGTAGCATCTATTACTGGAGGCGGTTCAACTGGCCCAGTAGCTAGTATTAATGTTCCTAACAACTTCAGAGGTAGTGGATTTGTAGTAGACGAAACTGCTACAGAATCTGCTGTAGAGAACTATGCTGGAACAAATAATTCAAGTGCAACAGGATTAGTTGTAACTGTTGATTCTATTGCAGCAACAACAACAGCAGATGGCGGAAGAACTGGTACTGGGTTATTCAAAGGAAACGAAGTAGACGCAAACACTTTTAGATTAGGTGTATTAGACGGATATAGCTTCTCACAAGGAAGTGATTCAACTGATGTTACTATATCAGAAGCAGGTGCTACACCGAGTAGGGGTTCAAAAACCTTTAACGATTCGTTACCACCAGCAGAATGGTCTTTTGGTACATATGTACGACCATTTGTTCATGGAGCAAACTCTTTTAGAGTTGCAGATGACCATGACTGTGTAGAAAACATACTATGGGCAGCTTTATCAGGTACAGCGTTACCTGGAGATGCAGCAGCAACTGGCCGTGGTGTAGTAGTAGGAACTACTGCTCAGGGCGGTTCTCAGTGTAATTTTGAAAAATCAGATGTTCACGAACTTATGAAACTTAATTTGTATTTCGCACTAGAAAACACAACATATAGGTTAAACGACGCACAGGTTAACCAAGCAGAAGTAGACTTCTCAATCGATGGTATAGCACAAATTACATGGTCTGGAAACGCAACAACAATTGACCAAGTAGCAGAAGCAATAGAAGATCCTTCTAAGTATATCGTTCAAGATACTAATGAAGCTACACCTACATCAGGAAATACTGATACTTATGTAGAAACTTATAACTTTGTAGATACAACAGGTCCAAGTGATGCTGACTATCTAAGAAACAAACTATCTACACTATATCTTGATGCAGACGCACAAGGTGGTGGAGCCTCATCTAATGGATTAGATAACAGAACCTATGATATTAATATCACAGGTGGTTCCATAACAATAGCTAATAATGTTACTTATGTAACACCAGAAACTATTGGTATTGTAGATAAACCAATCGGGTCATTTACTGGTGCTAGGGTAATTAGTGGTTCTTTAACCATGTACCTTGACACAAAACTAAATGGTTCAAACCAATTATTAACTGACTTAGCTAACGCGACAGACCTAGTAACAAACGAATTTGATATGAGATTGTATATGGGTGTTAGTGGTGCAGTTGGTTCAGATGGTGATGCTATGGGTGCAGATGACTTTACAGCCCCAGGTGTCGAATTTAATATGCCAAAAGCTCATATACAGGTTCCTGTAATTGAGGTTGGCGACTTGATTTCCGTATCACTAGACTTTTCCGCACATGGAACAAATCTATTAACAGGAAACGAAATGAAAGTTAAATACCTAGGAAGTACTACTCATACTCAAAGCGGCTACGCTGCTTCAGGTGCGAGAGCACTAGACGCCTAGTAAAATGTCACATAGTTTTCTCAAGGAGAGTAAGCTATATATAGTTTATGGCGGTAACAAGTATAGAATATATACTACTACCGCCATCAGCTTTTCCCAAACATTTGCGGAAGATTCGTATTCAGTAAAGACTTTGCACGATCAATCAAAAATGTTCGAGGGAACAACAGTAACAAAAGCAAATCCAGCGGATTTTAATTTTGAAGTACCTTTAACAGAAGAAAAAGATGAGTCTTTAGTCATGGACTTAATAACAGACTTAGTTGCTACAAGTGAATCAGATGTAGAATCACAGCAATTAAAGTCGTTTGATATGTATGTTCAGACTGGAAGCAGCACGTTTAAATTACAAGGCTGTATCATAACAACTGCGAATTTTAACTTTAACCCTAGAGAACAGTTTAAAGTTATAGTATCGGGACAGGGAACAAAATTAACAAGGGCTGGAAACGAAAGTTACTCCATTCCAGGGAGTGCTCAATCTGAGTCTTCCACAAGAACCCCTCTAAATACTTACCCAGTTGTAACAGTAGATAGCCTAGATATGAATAGTATTTTAGGTGTAAATTTACAGATACAAAATGATATAGAGTGGACACCTTTTGAAACTCTTCAAAGTAGTTTATCGGTTACTAACTCAAGTAATGCCATGTTTCCAAGTGCATACACGGTAGAAAAACGAATTGTCTCGGGAGCAATCGAACAATACCAAACTGATAATAATATAACACAATTTGATGATTTTAGTACTAGTAGCAATTTGTCTATAACCGCTAAAAAATCTGATGGTACAGACTTTTGGAAAATAACTTTAAATCCAGTAATGTATTCAGCAAGAATGGAAGTTGCTGATGTTTACACCCAAAGTTATGACTTTAGGTCTATAGATAATACAGCATTAGGAACTAGAATCACAACATATTCATAGGAGAATATATGGAACTTAAAAGCTTATTGGTGGCAACTAAAACCACCTGGGTTGAGTTTCCTGGCCTCGACGGTTTCGAGGTCGAACTAGCGAACTTATCCCGAAAAGAATTACTTGCATTAAGAAAAAGATGCACACAAAATAAATTTAACAGAAAAACTAGAGGATTCGAAGAAACACTCGATGACGAAAAATTCGTAAAAGAATTCACACAAGCAACAGTAAAAGGTTGGAAAGGACTAAAATTAAAATACTTAGAAGATTTAGTTTTAGTTGACTTAAAAGGGCAAGATACAGAAATAGAACTTGATTATACCGAAGATAACGCTAAACAATTGGTAGATAATTCAAGTGAGTTTGATAATTGGCTCAATGAGGTAGTCTTTGATTTAGATAACTTTCGTACAATCCAATCAGAAGAAGATACTAAAGAAACTGGAAGTGTACCTGGATCATAGTTCTGTAGGAATGAACAAAGACCAATACTTACGTATGGTCGAACAAACAGGAGAGGAAATAGACTGGGATAAATGTCCTCCTGATGCAGAAGATTTTCCAGACATAGTATTAACTGCTATGAATATTTATTATTCACTTGGAGACAGAATTTTCCCAGACATTGGATATATAGGCAAAGACTTTACTAACTTGCCTTTACTTATGAAAGTATATCATGTCGACTCATATGAAGTAGAGTATGTAACAGACCTACTATTATGGTTAGATGCTAGAACAATAGATAAATCACAAAAAGCCCTGAAAGCAGAGATGGACAGGATAAAAAGAAAGAAATAATGGCAGATTCACAAATTTTAATGGAGTTACAAATCGTCGAAAAAGGCGGTAAAATATCCATTGTTGCACAGAATATGGAAAAACTGGCGAAGGAGACCAATAAGGTTAACGACGCACAGAACAAAGCAGCAAAGTCTGGTAATAAATTTCATAAAGGACAGAAAGGTGTAGCCCAAGCGGGCATGAATACTACTAAGTCTTTTTCAAAAATGCAAGAAACTATGGGAGGCTCTTCGGGTCTCGTAGGTGCATATGCAACATTAGCTGCTAACGTCTTTGCTGCAACCGCTGCTTTCAATGCGCTTAGGCAAGCTGCACAGGTACAAACACTAGCAGAGGGCTTTGGATTTTTAGCAGGAGCTTCAGGTAGAAGTTCAGAAATTATTGCAGGTAATATTCAGAGTATTACAGGCAATGCATTATCAATGGAGGAATCACTCCGAACAGCAGCTATTGGTATCCAATCAGGATTTAGCTCAACTCAATTAGAAAGACTAACAGAAGTGGCAAAAAATGCTTCGATTGCTCTTGGACGAAATTTAGGAGATTCTGTTGATAGGTTAGTTCGTGGTGTTGCTAAACTAGAACCTGAAATTCTTGACGAATTAGGTATTATTGTAAGACTAGAAAGTGCTACTCAAAAATATGCTGCAACAATAAATAAAAATGCAAGTGATTTAAGTGAGTACGAAAGACAACAAGCTTTCTTAAATGCAACTCTAGAACAAGGAGAGTTAAAATACGGAGCTATAGCAGATGCTGTAGATGCTAACCCTTTTGATAAGTTGGCAGGCTCTTTTACAAACTTATCAAATAAAGTTTTAGGTTTTATCAGCTCAGCATTAAGTCCATTAGTAAGTTTATTCTCAAATAGCCAGTTAGCAATGGCGGGTGCTTTAACTATATTTGGTAGCACCATTGTTACACAAATGTTGCCAGGACTAGCGGATTTAACAACTAAACAGTTGGAAAACGCAGCAGCGGCAAGAACTGAAGCAGACGCACAAGAAAAAGCTGGTGAAAAAATAGCAAAAGCACAAAGAAAAATAGTAGCAGCAGGAAGTGATAGTGTAGCAAGTCCAGCTGGATTTGAAAAACTACAAAAACAACTAAAAAGAGGCAAAGCTTCAGCTAAAACTATGCAAGATGGTTTGGACTCTTTAAGACGTTCAGAAAGAGCAAGAGCAGCCGCACTAGAAAAGTATTCTGGCGAAGAACTAAAAAATAAACAAGCAGAGCTCAAAGAAATAAGAAGATTAAAAGCAGAAACTGAAGAATTAATAAGAGTAGAAGCTAATAGAGGAAAAGCTTCTTTAGGAGGTATTGCTGCTGCAGGTAGAGCAGATAGAGCAGATATAGTAGCTAGAGGTGTTGGAGACATACAAGGCGCTGGAGGTCTCGAAGGATTTAAAATTGCCTTTAAAGAAAATGCAAACTTAAGAAAAAGTTTAAAAGCTACTAGAAAAGAATTAAAAGGTGCTGGTGGCGGATTTATGAGATTCGGAAGAAGTGCACTAGCTGGTTTCCGTACTGCAGGAGCAGGAGCAAAACTATTCGGAACAGCATTACTCAATGCGATTCCAGTTATAGGTCAGATTATATTTGTAGTAGGTGCTGCATTTACTGTACTAAATAAAATGTTTGGTGCAAGTGAAAAAGTAAATGGTGCATTAAAACAGATGACAAAATTTACTGATTCTCAAGCAAAAAGTACAGAAGCTTTTAATACTGTACAAGAAAGATTAAATAAAAAGATAGCGGAATCAGGAGATGCTTATGAAATAGCCCAACTAGAAGCACAAAAATATGCTAATAGGGTAAAATTTAGTGCAGGTGTAGCAGGAGAGTTTGGAGATTCTGTTAGTAAACTACAACAAGCTTTACAAGACGATGGAGCAAGTAAATTTGTAGTAATTATGGATTCTGTAAAAAGAGCAATGAGCAGTGTCTTTGACTCTGTAAAGAAAATTCCAGAAAAAATAAATGCACTAATCAAAAAGTTTTTAGAAATGGGAGCAAAATTACCTAAAAGATTGGGTGGAAATATGTTTCAAGGTATGTTAGATGACATGAACAAAAGTGAAGAAGCTGCAAAACGTGGAAGTAATGAGTTCACACTTTTTAGCAGAAAAACTTTAGATGCATTTAATTCAATAACTGATGCAGGATTGCGAGAAGCTATAGAAAAAGAATTCGCACAGGAAGGTGGATTAGCAAATGCACTTGATATACAAGGATTCATTAATAGCGGAAAAGATTTTAATACTGTTTCAAAAGATATATCAGATAGAATTGCTAATATTGGAAAAGATTATAAAGCAGCTGACGCATCTATTGAGACTTTTTCTAAAGGTTACCAAAATCTCAATAAAACAATGAGTAAAGAAATACAAGCAAAAAGAGCTGCAAATGACTTTATTAAATTAAAAGGAAGCATTGATGGATTAATTAAAGATGTAACAGATATGGACAAAACCCTAGGACCAGAAAATGTACTAGGGCAAATTCAAAGATTATCAAGTGACGGAGAACTTACTACAGGATTAAAAAATCTAGGATTCACAATGGCAGATTTAGTAGATGCCGCAAATCCTGAAGGAAAACTAGCAAAGTTTTCAGAATTTTTAGAGGACGCATATAAGAGGGAAGTTTCCTTTAAAAATTTAAAAGAAACAACAAAAGAACAAGTAAAAATATTAGAGTCAGAGAAAAAGAAAAGATTAGAAATTTTTGGAATTGAACAAAGACTTGAAAATCTAAGAACTCGTGGAACTTATGAATTAGATGGACAAGCACAGTTAAAAGTTGCAAAAGAAGTATTTAAAGAAGAAAATACTCTCAGAGAACAAAAACGAGCACAAGACATAGCACTAGCAGAAGCTCAAACCCAAGTAAATATCGATAATCTAAGGAAAGCAAAAGATATAGGAGTAGAAGAAAGAACTGAAAGAATAAAACTAGAAAAAACACTCTTAGCAACAAAACTAGCGGCCATTGATGAGGAATCAGCTTATACACTTCTTAAATTAAAAGCAGCAAGGGCAGAAGCTTTTGATGCAGCTGGTACATCAGGAACAACTGCAGACAGAATCAGACAACTAGGAGAAGTTAATTTATTTGGTACAGAAACAGACAAGGAAGGAAAAGAAGTAAATGTAGCAGGCATTCAAGAAAGAATATCAAAAGTTAGAGAAGCTTTTTCACCAATGATGGAAGACCTTAAAGCAATATCTCCGGAAGGAGAACTTTATGCAGCAATATCAGGTGGAGCACTAAATATCGCTTCAGCTATCTCAACTATAGGAGACGCTGGAGAAGATACAGGTGCTAGATTAGAAGCTATAGGAAGCGTATTCCAAAGTTTTGGAGCAATAGCAAATGCTTCTTCAAAAGCAAGAATAGCTGGGCTAGATAGTGAAATAGCTGCAGAAAAGAAACGAGACGGAAAATCAAAAGAATCACTACAAAAAATTGCTGCACTTGAAAAGAAAAAAGAGGCAATGAAAAGAAAGCAGTTCGAAACTGATAAGAAAACAAAAATAGCAGTAGCAGTAGCAAACACAGCTGCAGCTATGATGGAAGCTGCAAAAGCTCCTCCAGGATTACCATATACACTACCAATGGTAGCTATGGCAGGTGTGATGGGAGCAATGCAAATCGCAGCAATAGCTAAGACTCAGTATGCTGGTGGAGGTACATCAAGCGTTGCAAAACCACCTTCATCTATAAATGTAGGAAAACGTGATAATAGAGTTGACGTATCAAAAGCAGCAAAAGCAAGTGAAATAGCATATTTAAGAGGTCAAAAAGGTACAGGAACAAATGCAAACAATTTCACACCAGGTGGAGCTGCAGGAATGAGAAGAGGCTATGCAGCCGGAGGAGAAGGAATACTTGTAGGAGAAAGAGGGCCAGAAGTAGTAAAACCTTCAGCTCCTATTGATGTGATACCAAATGACGCTTTAAATAAAACACCTACGAATGTAAATTTCACAATTAATGCAGTAGATTCTGCAGGAGTACAAGAATTATTATTAGAACAAAGAGGAAATATAATCGGAATGATTAGAGAAGCAGCTCATGAGCATGGAGAAGAGTTCATGGAACCAGTTAACGTAGAGGCATACTAATGGCAGCATATACAAGTTTTTTAAATATACTACCCGACCCTAATAATCCAATAGGTGATGGAGGGCAAGCACTAACGACAGGTAATGGTGGTGTAGCTGGCCCTGGGTTTGCTTCTATTGATATTCAATCAAGTAGTCCTACACAAATGTCTATGACTAATAGTGGTAGAGTAATTACTCGTTCTACTGCAGGACATAGATTTGATATAAAAATTACTTACAATCCTATGACTCGTGACCAGTTTGAGCCAGTTTATAATTTTTTATTAGAAAAGAAAGGAAGATTAAAACCTTTTTTCGTACAATTACCTCAGCAGTATACTTCAAGAAATTCAGCTTTTACTACATATACAGCGGGTACTAGCCCTACTTCAAGTGGAGCGCATACACAAGGAACAGGTTATATGCTACAAGCGGGTCATTCTTCAACTCAAACAACTGGTCCTAAACCTGGTGATATGTTTACAATATCAGACACAAACGATGCTTTACATACAAAAGCATATAGAGTAACAAGAGTAATGACTAATTCGGACTATCACTCAGGATTACATTCTCAACCTTCAAGTACTCAAAGAATTGTATATTTTACACCCTCCTTACAACGTTCTGTAGCAACAGGTCAAAATATAGATTATTACCAACCACTATTTCGTGTAATACTTAAAAATGATATTCAATCGTATAGTTTAGGTACAAATAATTTATACCAATTTTCATTAGACTTACAAGAAGCACAGGCGTAATATGGCAGAACGAGAACTATCCTTAGATTTAAAGAAACTGCTTGTAAATAACGAGCCGTTCACTTATGCTCATTTAGTAAAATATGAGAGACCTAGTGCTGCGCTTAAGAATGGCACATTTAGTACAGACGCAAAAAGATATGCATACTATACTGATGCTGGTCATAATATTGATTTTAATGATGGAAGTTTAGACACTGATGGAAATGCTAATGGCACTCAAACTTATATTGCAAATAAGATTTTAAATGTTGGAACATACTCAGAAACTATAGAAGCAAAAGCTTCAGGAATGACAATAAAATTAGCTGCAGAAAGTTTACATAATTCAGTTACTTCTAATGCAATCACAATGAATTCTACTAGCATTACTGTGCCTTCACATATAGATTTAGTTGATGAAGGATTTAGAGAAGGAGATAAAGTTCTTATTACAGGTGGCTCTAATAATAATCAAGAAGTAAGAGTAACAGGAATCAAAACAAACAACACAGTCTTAGTTGTAGAAAATATAGACAGCACACTAGGAAATCAATCAAGTGGTACATCTATCACTTTAAAAATAGTTTCAGAAGAACTTAAAGGTCCTCTTCAACAAATAGGACATACAGAAAGTTTAAAAGCATACCATAATAGAGAAGTATTTGTTTATAAAGCATTTTTAGACCCAGATACTTCTGCAATCAAAGGAGCTCCTGTACTTATATTTAAAGGTATAATACAAGGAACTTCTTTAACCGAAAACCCAACAGGACAACTTACAGTAGATTGGTCATTAACCAGTCATTGGGGAGACTTTGCTCAGGTAAAGGGTAGAATATCAAATGACAAAATACACAGAGCTGTAGATGCTCTCAATAGAGGACAACCAGAAGCAGCACTAAAACCAGAGTATGCAAATGATTTAGGTTTCATGCATTCCGAACAAACAACAAATATCTTAGCAACTTATACTGCAATCGAGCAGGAGATGAGAATAAAAGTTAAGAAAAAATGGGGTGGTTTAAAAACTAAAGTTAAAACTTGGATGGAAGACGTTGAAGTACAGAGGGAAGTTAATTTAGACTTTTCACTTAATGCTCATTTTATTCCAGTTATCTACGGTATTGATAGAGTACAAGGCAAACCCATTTTTGTAGATACTAAATCAAATGACCCTAATAATATTTTTATAGCATATTCACTTTGTGAAGGACAAATTGGTGGACTTTATGATTTATATATTGACGGCAATCCTTTAGTTTGTATTAACAAAGAAGACTCAGATGATAGAAATGATAGTACTGGAGCATCAAAAGAAAATGTTCAAGTATTTTGTAGAGGACGACAAGATTTAGGACAAACTCTTGGTGGAGTAAAAATGTCAGGAACAGGAGTATCAGGCTCTACTAGACAGACATATGCTCCTAAAAGGTCAATGGTAGGATATGGTGAAACAGGCTATGAACCTATGGACGATGCAATAGAAATTAATAATATAGAATATTATACTACCAATAATACGCTTCCAACAGTTACTGCTACAGATTCTAATGGTGGAGGTGTTTTGCACGAGGAAACTATAACATTATCTGAGCCAAATACTATGAGGCTTACTGTACATACAGGTAAATCGGACCAAAAAGCAGATGACACACTTACATCTATTGCAGTATCTCCTAAATTTAAAAGACAACAAGACTATTTTGATGCATCAGATTCAGGTGCTGAATATTGGAGTCCAAATCATAGATTACTAGACACAGCATATGTAGTACTAGATTGTGAAATAGCTGAAGATGCAACAACTGTTCCAGAAATAGAGTATGTAGTAAGAGGAAAAGTACTAGACTGCTATAACTATGATTATAGTTATGACCATGCAGGAACTGGAGGTCAATCTCACACTAATTTTAATGTTGGTGACCAAGTAACTTTAAAGAAAACAAGCGACGATTCAACACTTAATGCAAACGTAACAATTATAGATAAATGGTCTTTTGCTGATGCAGAGGGAAATTTAAGATATAGATTTAGATATAGCACTCCGCCAAATTTAAACTACTCAGACGGTATACCAGGAATCACAGCTTTCTATCATACAGATGGTAGCAACAATTGGAATATGGTTACTTATAATCATATAATAGAATCAGGAACAGTTCCAGCCACCCTTTCAGTAAACACAACAGTTACAGCTACAGATGGACAAGCTTTAACAGCAAACACAGGAAGTAACCCAGGTTGGTTAACTTCTGATGAACCATTTTTCCCTGGTGGTATATTTAACTTCTTTTTCTTTGCAGATACAAATTTATCGTATTTTGGTAAAGGAATTCCTTTTACATTAGGCGGAACTACTTTAACAGCAACAAATACAAATGCTGTGGGAGCAACAGCTGGAACGCAAACATTAGTAGCAGCAGATAAAATAAAATTAGCTAGCTCAGCTAATAACTCAACAGATGGTTTTTATAATGATTATAAAATAGAACTAACAAAAACCGTTACAATAAATGGCGTAAAATCTGCACAAAAAGTTGTGAGAACAATAGGTGATTATCAAGCAGCACAAAGAGTAGCTACAGTAACAGAAACATGGCCAGAAGGAATGGCCCCTGACCCTGATGATGTAGTACAAGAAGCAGGAGCAGTATATACTTATAGATTACTTCCTAAAACTTCTACTGATGATAAAAGAATTAGTATAAATCCAGCAATACAATTGCTTGACTATATGACTGCGCCCACATACGGAAAGGGTTTAGACATTGATAAAGATATAGCTTTATCAGATTTTTTACTTTCAGCAAGAACTTGTGATGACAGAGGCACCCAAACTTTAGTTAGGTCTAGCGGCTCTGCACCTACAGTCGGTGACAGATATGTATTAACTTCAAATGGTACAACTGGCGGTAGTGTTGTTGCCATGGGTATGGTAAAATCAAATGGTCAATTTTCTGATACAAATTCAAACGACTATGTAGTAATGGAAGAATGTTTTGGAAAATTTTCAAAACGCTTCATGAAAAACTCCCACTCTTATAGTGTAGGAGACATAGTATATGGTCCCGCAGGAGGTTATTATAGAGTTACCACTGCTGGGTCAAAAAGCACAGCGCCTACTGGAACTAACCCCACAGGCTTTACAGGCCCACTAACAAGTATACCACTATATAAAATAAGTGGAGGCACAATATCAAGCACAACTTTCAGTGTAGGATTAAATACAGATTTTGGATATCAAAATTATGTAACAGAATATAATAGTACTACTAAAGGATATGATACAGGTTATAGTATTTATGATGCAGACAATATTAAATATTGGAGATACTTAGGTTGGGATTCACCACATCAAAGAAATGTAACAAGGCACCAAACGGTCGGAACAGTAGACACATCAAAATCAGTATTTGAAAATATAAATGGATTCTTACTTAATTTTAATGGTTTGTTATCTTATGAAGCTGGAGAATATGCATTAAGAGTAGAAACAACATCTACTGCCATAAACTCCCAAATAGCAAACTCTGGTGATACAGGATATACTGTGGGAGCTGAAATGAATGCTCGTTATATCACAGAAGCAGACGTTATAGGCACTTTAAATATAAAAGATGAAGGGCCTAAAAAAGCATTTAATACTATTCAAGCTTCTATAGAAGACCCAGGAAATCAATTTAAACCAACAGCAGTAAGTTTTTATGACTCAAACTATTTGAAAGCAGATAAAAATGTAATTAAATCAGGAAACATGAGTCAACCTGCAGTAAGTAATTATTTTAATGCCCGTATAAATGCCGAAAACTATTTAAGAAAGTCTAGATTCGGAATGAATGTTAGCTTTAAAATAGGGCCAAAGGCTTTACTACTTTTACCAGGAGAAACAATTGCATTAGACTATCCAAAATTTTGGTCTACACCTAAGAAGTTTAGAGTAGCAAATATTAATTTTAATAAAGATTGTACAGCAAGTATAACCGCCACAGAGTATGATGACAGTTTTTATACTATAACTGCACCAACTCTTTCTAGTGTAAGTGGTAATGACCAAAGACAAGGACTACAAGCAGCTCCAGGAAATCCTGGCACACCTACTGCTACTGCAGGTGCAATTGGTACTATAGAACTATCATGGTCTAATAATAGTAACTTTACTGATAATATGTTTACTGAAGTATGGGTAAATACTTCTAGTAGCACTAGTGGAAGAACACTCTTACAAAGAGGTAGTAAATCAGAAGTATTTACACATGCTGTAGGAGAGGATAACGCTACAAGATATTATTGGATTAGACACGGTAAAAGAGTTGTATTAAACTCTGGTGGACAAAATAAGTCAAAAGTATTATTTTCTGATTTTGTTACAGGTGACCCTGTTACAAATGCTACCACAACTATTCCAGCTAGTTTTTATGGTGTTACTTTAAGTTCTAATTTCGGAGCATTTAAATTTAGTGCAGATGGAAATACACAAACACCTACATCAATTACTATAACAGCAGATAAACAAAACTTAACAGGAACAAGTACAACGTTTACTGCAACAAATAGCTCTGGAGCAAGTGTAACACTTACAGGCTCAGGAAACACTAGAGCTTTATCGAATACTAATTTTGGTACTACTGATTATGTGACTGTAACAGTAACAGTTACAACAACAAGTGCAGAAAGAAGTGCTGGTGCAAATAATACTTATACTGATACAGTAACTATACAAAAAATACAAGACGGATTAGTTGGTTCTAATGGAGCAAATGCGAAAACAGTAAAACTAACAGCCGATGATTATTCTATTGTATATAATGCTGCAGGTGCAAGCCCTAGTCCTTCAAGTAGTATAACATTAACTGCTACTGCGCAAGGCTTTACAAATCCATACTTTAAGTTTACAGGAGATGGCATTTCAGATGAAAGCTCCTTTACAGATGGAGCAAGTTCTACAAATGATACTTTCACATTCAGTGTACCTTCTAGCCATTTTACTACTCCTAAGTCTTTAAGAGTTGGAGTTTCAGAAGCTGACCAAACAGAAGTAGCTTTTGATACTATAAGCATTTTTGCAGTAAAACCAGGACAACAAGGAACAGATGGAGCAGAGCCTGTAACAAAAGAATTTGCAGTTACAGTTTCAGGTGGAAAATTCGTAATAAATGGAGTATCTCAAAAAGAACTAACACTTCTTAGAGGCTTTACTTATAAATTTGACCAATCAGCATCTACTAATTCTAATCACCCTATTCGTTTTTCAACTACAAGTAATGGTACACACGGTGGTGGCTCAGCTTACACATCTGGAGTAACCAATACAGGAACACCAGGAAGTTCAGGAGCATTTACTACATTTAAAGTACCAAGTGATGCACCAGCTACTTTATATTACTACTGTGCAAATCATAGTGGTATGGGCGGTGAAGTAAATACACAAGATTTAGGCTCAGGTATAACTGTAATATGTACAAATGAGTCTCATGCTGTACCTGCAGATAATGGCGGTGGAAACCCTGTAATGACAGGAAGTGGTACTTCATTCGAAGTATTTAGAGGTAATACACAACTTACAGGAATAACAAGTGGAACTCCTGGTGCTGACCAATTTAAAGTAACAGTAACAAGTGACACAAATATAACAGTTGGGTCTCAGTCAGCTTCTTCTCAAGCAATAGTATTTGCAGACCATTCTTCAATGACAGCTACAACAGCGAATATTGTTTATTCTATAAATGTAGAAAATACTCAAACATTTACAAAGAAACAATCATTTTCTAGAGCAGACAAAGGTAATACAGGTAGTACTGGACTAAAAATAAAAGAATTAGAATTATACTATACTCTTGATTTTACAGGGTCAACTAATTCTTATTCAGCTATTACAAGTGGGCCGAGTACAGGAACCTATACATTTAATAATGATACTCTAGCTTCTATACCTACAGGTTGGACAAGAACAAAACCACAAGCTGGGGCAGGCTTTTTTACATACATAAGTACTGCACTAGCTACTGAATCTTCTTCTGGAAGTAATACTTCAGGAAGTTTAACTTGGTCTACTCCAGGTAGTTATTTTAATGGATTCAATGTACAAAACTTTATATTTAAAAGAGCAACTTCTGCAGAAACTCCTGGTCAAACTGACTATCCTGCTATACCTTCGGGGTGGTATGATGATATAGCAAATGTTCCTTCAGGGTCAAATCCTATATGGACTTCTGCTGGTACTGGAGGATTGCCTTCTTTAGGTAGTGGGTCATGGACAGCAAAAACTACTTGGCAGAAATCAACTCAATTAGAGGGAACAGATGGAACTTCAGTAACAGTATCTGGTACTTCTACAGATGGTAGTGGAAATACAGTAGTCACATTTAGTGATGGCAGTACTGCTACAATATCAAAAGGTAGTGACGGTCAAACACAAGGTGTAAAAGTAGCCTATGCTTCAGACGCAAATGGCTCAAATAAAAGTTTTACACAAGGTAGTTTAACTTTTGTTAAATATGTGGAGTATACAGGCACAGCTCCAGCTATAACAAATAGCGTATTTAATTCAGGTTATGTACAATTTATCGGTGGAGACGGAACTTCAGAAGGTGTAAAACCTATCTATGCAAATAACTCGAGTGGAAGTGGAGCTAGCTTTACACAAGGTAGTAGAACTTTTGTAAACTTCTACGAATGGACAGGCACAGAACCAACTAGTATACCTAGTGGACTTACTTATGTGAAATATATTGGTGATGACGGCTCAGATGGAGCAGCTTCACAAACAGTATTCTATAGAAAATCAGGTGCAAGCAGATGGGTAGCACCAAGTGCTCCTTCAGGAAATATTACAGCAACTTCAATAGCAAACCAATGGGGTACTGACTTTGTAGCTCCAGATGCTTCAAATGTAGTTTGGCAGTCAATTGGTAATAAACCTTCGGGCGGAAGTTTTAGCTGGGGAGCACCCACTATATTCTTTGATAAAGATAGAATAGTAGATTTATTTGAAGATAACTATAGCTGGGATTTTAGCTCAAATAACTTAGGTTTTATAGGACTAACTAATAATGATTATTTAAATTCTCAAGTACAATTACCAACATCAACAACAGGAAGTGGAGCACCTACTTCAACTCCTCCAAACGGGTCAACATATTTTGATTCAACAAATAAAGAATCTTACTTAAGAACAGGTACTACTTGGACAAAACAAACATTTAATTATAATGATTTAGGTGGGTTACCTACATTATTCGGAGGTGGTTGGGACGATTTAACAGGTACCGTTCCTTCCACAGTACTTAATAGTAATGTTAGTTTAACAAGTTTAGGATATACAGGAGCCACAGATGCGAATAATTATTCATTACCTGCAGATGTACTAAAAGGCAATCTAAGTGTTAATGGACAAGTTATTACTTTTACAAAAAATGATGGTACTACAGGTACTATCACTACTCAAGATACAAACACTCAATTAAG
>Ga0209645_1000605_pt1 | contig 18491 bp, 18 predicted proteins | sample ETNvirenome_6_30_FD_184070 | JGI IMG/M metagenome (GOLD analysis project Ga0209645, IMG submission 184070) | Marine viral communities from the Pacific Ocean - ETNP_6_30 (SPAdes) (version 2) | ecosystem: Environmental > Aquatic > Marine > Oceanic | place: Pacific Ocean | collected 2013-06-19
ATGATACTAGAGTCAGCACAGATGTTATGTACAGCGCACAGACTTCTTAGTGGTGAAGATTATTCCAGTGATAGAGGTTTGTATAAACTTGCATATAAAAACCATCCTAGCACAAAATGGGCTAGAGAGTCGTATGTGCAATACAGATGGCTGTACAATCTGTATGAAAAGCTGTTGACAGAATACACAAAAAGGTATGGTAAAATACATGCATGTGAAAGACTACGTGCAGAGTTAGAACTGTGTCCTACAGACATAGAAACTAAACCCTTTACAGAACCACCTCAATGTATGCCTGATGAATACAAAATAAAAGGTAATTCCGTGATGGCGTATCGTCATTACTACAGAGGAGAAAAAGCAGACTTTGCAAAATGGCAATATTCTGAAGCTCCGTGGTGGTGGGAAAACCCTAACGAGTTGGTGATATGATAAAAAAAACAATGACAGCGATTGCTGCTGTATTAAGTATAAACTCTACAGCTTATGCAGAAGAGACTGATGAATTAAATTGTCTTGTAGAAGCTGTATACCATGAGGCTCGTTCTGAGTCTTTTATAGGTCAGCTATCTGTAGCTAATGTAATCCTAGAGCGTGTAAACCTTGAATACTTTCCTGACACTATATGTAAAGTTGTACACTCTGGAAAAAGATGGAAAGGAAACATGATAAAACATAAATGTGCATTTAGCTATTATTGTGATGGTAAGAAAGAATGGACCTCTGTGGATAAAAAAGCATTGAACACAGCTTTTGACGTAGCTTCTTTAGCTATGAAAGGAGTGGTGGTTTTGTCTACACTAGGAGCCACACACTACCATGCAAGCTACGTAAGTCCAAAGTGGCTCCTTGAGATGAGAAAACTTGAACAGATAGGCACACACATATTTTACACAGACATGAGGTAACAGTGAAAATATACACAAGCGACACAGACTTCGATGCCTTACATCAGGCTGTAGACAAGGCACGTAAAAACGCAAAAGAAGTAAAAGTAACTAGACAGGCGCTTATGAACATGCTAATGGATCATGCAAACTTTATTGGTAAAATGAAAACATTTGGTGAAACTGTGGAGTATCCTCAAAATGAATGAAGACTTTGTTACTATGAATATTACTTCTAAAATGAGAGACAGTGCGTCTGATAAATCAAAAGAGATGGGTGTACTTAAACACTCTATAGCAAAAGGTAAAGGAAATATGTATGGCTTCTTAGGTGAGGCTATGTTTAAAAAATATGCATCTCCATTTTACAAAGTAGACGTACACAATACGTACGATTATGATTTCATAGTTGACAAAAACGTACGTATTGACGTTAAGACAAAATCCACAAGCGTCACACCAAAAGGTGAGTACGACTGCACAATAGCCGCATACAATACAAAACAGAAATGTGACGCTTATGTATTTTGTAGAGTTTTACACAGTTTCGATAAAGGTTTTATACTTGGTGGTATAGGTAAAGAACAATTCTTTGATACAGCTAAGTTTTGGAAGAAGGGAACCATAGACCCCTCAAACGGATATCAAGTAAAAGCAGATTGTTATAATATAAAAATAAATGAACTACACACGATAAAGGAGTTAATAGAGGAATGTATGAAAAACAACTAGAATTTCCCTTTATGAAAAAACATGGGGAATATGAGGTAACAATAGAGTATAAAGGTTTCTCATATCGTGGTTATAAAAGATTACATCTTAGTGAAAAATCAGGTTTATACAGGTTTGTATATGTACATACCTTAGTGGGTCCAAATGAAGAAGAGGTCTCCTACATTAAAAAAGGTAGACAGGATCAATATGAAAATGCTAAAGATTTTCAAGAGTACATAGATGATCTTATAGAGGTAGCTCCTCCCCTTTGACCCACCTACCTCTCGTCATTACTAGTACCTTTTTTAACAGGAGTAAACGATGACACGCTATGTTATTGATATTGAAGCTGATAGTTTAGACGCCACCGTCATATGGGTTGCATGTATATGTGATGTGGACAACGACAAATATGTACGCTCGTTTCGAGATGCTGCGTCTTTTTTAGACGCTGTTGATTTAGAAAAGGATACTTTCATTGCTCACAATGGTATCGACTTTGATTTCCCAGTTCTGGAAAAGCTTTGGAATGTTGATATTAAAAATAAAATTGACACTCTTGTCTTATCCAGACTTTTTAATCCTGACCGTTCTGGTGGGCATAGTCTTGGCGCATGGGGGGAGCGTCTTGGTTATGGCAAGATAGATTTTAATAAGTTTGATGTATACTCTGAGGAGATGCGTGAGTACTGCGAACAAGATGTATACATTACAGTACAACTGTATAAGCATCTATTAAAAGAAGGTGTAGATTTTTCACAACAAAGTATAGAATTAGAACATGCTATCGCTGACATTATTTCCCGTCAAAGTAGATACGGCTTTTACTTGGATCAAAAGAAAGCCGTGGACTTGCTTGTTGAAACGCAGTCAAAAGCAGACACAATCAAAACAAATATCAAAAAATACTTCGCACCAAAAGTAAAAGTCGTACGCACCGACCTACCAAAGTATACAAAGAATGGTGTTATATCTAAAGTTGGACTACGACAGTTTCAGTATGCGGATATAGGTGGACCTTTTTGGTCAATAGACTTCGAGGAGTTTAATCCTGCGTCACACAAACAAGTGGTAGAGCGCATGGAAGAAGCTGGTTGGAAGCCTACAGAGTTTACACCAAAAGGCGCACCGAAAGTATCTGAAGCTAATCTAGCCACGTTGCCCAACACTGCGCCAGAACCTGCAAAGAAGCTATCTGAATGGAAGATGCTTGAGACACGCTGGAAAACTGTAGAGTCTTGGCTAAATGCGTTAGGCAAGGATGGTCGTGTACATGGTAAGGTGTTTAGTTTAGGCGCAGTCACTGGTCGAATGACACATGCAGACCCCAACATGGCAAACATCGTTGCTGTATACAAACCATACGGCAAACAAAGCAGAGAATGTTGGACCGTACCAAGCAATGACTATCGCATCTGTGGCATGGACGCTCAAGGATTAGAGCTTCGTATGCTTGCTCACTATATGCAGGATGACGTATACGCTGAAGAAGTTGTAAACGGTGATCCGCATACTGTGACCATGCAAGCTTTGGACATAGATGACAGAGCATTGGCAAAGACGTTTATCTATGCATTTTTGTATGGTGCCAGCCCTTCTAAGCTAGGCTCCATACTTAATCTAAGTCAGTCACAAGGTGGCGTGATACGTCAGCGGTTTCTTAATAATATGCCTAGCCTACAAAACCTTTTAGCGCGTGTAGAGCAAGTTTCAGATCGTGGGTACATTCGAGGTATCGACGGGCGTAGGTTGTACGTACGAAGCTCTCACGCAGCTTTAAACACACTGTTGCAAGGTGGTGGTGCCATATTGTGTAAACAGTGGTCTATTTGTATGGACACAGCTATCAAAAAAGAGCGCCTACGTGCTAAATTAGTAAACACAATACACGATGAGCTACAGTTTGAGGTTCATCAACAGGATGCGGAGCGAGTAGCAGAACTAGCACAGTCCTCTATTCGCGAAGCAGGGCATCTGTTAAAGTTACGAGTTCAAATGGATGCTGAAGCAAAGATCGGATTTTCTTGGGCCGACACGCATTAATGTGTTGACACAAGATGTCGGATCGTGTAAAACGACTACATTAACTCTCTCAAGAAGGAAAGGAATATCCATGATTGTATATGGTACAGCTTTTTACCCTAATTTGTTTCAACCAAACCAAATGTCCAATAAGTTTGAAATGAACATTGGACAGTTGGACAAGGATGCTATCCGTGATCTGACTGGAGCCGGTCTTGAAGTTAAGACAGGCGAAGGCAAAAAAGAAGATCACGGTGATTTTATTACGGCTAAATCAGGGCGACCTATTCGTGTCGTAGACGCTGCTGGTAATCCGTGGGATGAGACCCGCGCTATCGGTAACGGAAGTAAAGTCAAAGCTTCTATTAATCCTTACAATTGGAACTATAGAGGTAAGACAGGTGTAGGTGCTGGACTTAACCAAGTCATGGTTTTGGAATGGGTTCAGTACGAAGGTAACGATGAGCTTGAGCCAGAGCCAGACTATATTAAAGGCGGTGGCGACGAATTAGACTAGCAATCAACTATTTGTTGAAATCGGGCTAGTCTATTGGGTGCAGAGTAACCGTCTCTGTGGTATCTAGTGTGAGGAGCGGGTGCTAGATACAACGTAGTAAAGTTGGATGTGGTTCATTGGTAACAGTGGACCTTCACCGGATGCCTAGAACGAGCAAACCCAGTTATCTCATCCAACACTACCCCTGTTAATGTCGAGCTTTCGAGCGGTTAAGCCAATAACGACACAAAATAAAAATTGGTGGGAAAAGAGGGAGTGCCTTCACAAGAAAGACTCCCTATTTTTATAAAGGATTATTTATGTCATATGAAAAGTCAATATACACACTACTGTCAGATGTTCGTAATTTAATTACAGACGGTAAAGACAAAGTTGACCCTGTAAATCTACAGAAGTTTGTTGATACTTTAAAAGAAGAAGCATTACGCTTTCTTGATCCTGAAGAGCGCACACGTTCATCAAAGCTACGCATGTCTAACATAGGTAGAGAGGATCGTAAGCTTTGGTATGAGATGCACTCTGATCCTATCAAGCATCCACCAGAGTTACTTTTAAAATTCTTTTATGGTAATATTGTAGAAGCTTTGCTTTTGTTTCTTGTTGCAGAGTCTGGACATACTGTCGAAGATGAACAAAAGGAAGTTAAGCTGCAAGGTATAAAAGGACATATTGATGCTAAGATTGATGGCTGTATCATTGATGTTAAGTCTGCATCAAACAAAGGATTTAAAAAGTTTAAACAAGGCACATTGTTTGAAGAAGACGCTTTCGGTTATCTAGGACAGATATCAGGATACATGGAAGCAGAAGACTGTGACGAAGGTGGCTTTCTAGCATACGATAAAAGCACCGGAGAGATCGCTTTGTTGATGGTTGACGAACTTACAAAGATCGACGCATCGGCTCGTATTGACCACCTCAAGAAGGTTATCGACCTTGACGATGCGCCTGAGAAATGCTATGATCCCGTTCCAATGGGAACTAGCGGTAATTACATTATTGATTTTCCATGCCGCTATTGTGATTTTAAAACTAGATGCTGGCAGGATACAAATGGTGGTAAGGGATTGCGTAAATTTAAGTATGCTAACGGTATTAAATACTTTACAAAAGTTGTAGTAGAGCCAAAAGTAGAGGAGTTATTTTAAAGGTGACAGCTAATGCAAAATATGTCAAGACACACCAGCCCTGCCCCGACTGTGGTTCTAGCGATGCCCTTTCTGTTTATGTGGATGGGGGTACTCATTGCTTCTCTTGCAATACTACTCACAAAGGAGAGAATATCGTGCCGTTTGACAACAACCTTGAACTATCTCAAGGGTACTCAGACTCGATAAAAGACCGAAATATACGAAAGGATGTATGTTTTCGATACGGCGTTACACTTAACAACAAGGGTGAGCATATTTACCCTTACTACAATAAAAGCAATTCACATGTTGCCAATAAAATAAGAACAAATAATAAACAGTTCTTTACAGAGGGCAACATTGCAGACTGTGGTCTTTTTGGTCAGCAGATATTCGGCAACGGTGGTAAGTACATTACGTTAGTCGAAGGTGAGCTAGACGCTATGTCTGTCTATCAAATGTTTGACAGTCAGTGGCCTGTTGTATCAATAAGGTCTGGCGCACAATCTGTAGAGAAGGATATTAATGAGAACTATGATTTTCTAAATCAGTTCGATAACATTCGTATCTGTTTTGATAACGATGAGGTAGGCCAAGCAGCAGCTAGAAAAGCAGCAGAGCTACTGGCACCGAAAGCCTCTGTTGTAAACATGCGATACAAAGACCCTAACGAATATCTTGAGAAGAGTGCAGTAGCACAATTTAAACAGGACTGGTGGAACGCTACGACACACACTCCAGAAGGTATTGTGTCAGGCACAGACTTGTGGGATGAGATTAACAAAGGTCCAGAGAAATCTATCGCAACGTATCCTTACGCTGGATTGAACAAATACACATACGGTATGCGTCCGGGTGAGTTAATTACGGTTTGCGCTGGTACAGGCATAGGCAAGAGCGGCTTTCTACGTGAGCTTGTGTATCATGTGTTCTCATCTACAGAAGAGAATGTAGGCTTGATGTTTCTTGAAGAGTCCGTAAAGACTACGGCAAAAGCTCTGATGGGTATACATGGCAGCAAGCCCTATCACTTACCAGACACAGAGTACACACAAGAAGAGTATCGTAAAGCCTTTGATGATACTGTAGGTAGTGGACGTATCTTTTTCTTTGACCACTTTGGTAGCAACTCCATACAAAATATCATCGGACGTATGCGCTACATGGCAAAGGTTCTCAAATGTAAGTACATCGTACTAGATCATATCAGTATTCTTGTTAGCTCACAGGAACACGGCTTTGACGAAAGACGCACGATTGATGAGTGTATGACTAAATTGCGTACGCTGGTGCAGGAGTTAGGTATCTGCATGATTATAGCTACACACCTACGCAGAGTGTCGGATGGATCGCATGAGGAAGGTAAGGAGCTATCTCTGAACCATCTGCGTGGTTCTCATAGCATCGGACAGCTAAGTGATCTTGTGCTAGGCTTGGAACGTAATGGACAAGCTGACTGTCCTGTAGAGCGTAACACTACAAAGGTACGTGTGATTAAGAACCGTTTCAGTGGCATGACAGGACTGTGTAGTACGCTGTTTTTTGATAACGATACGAATCGTCTTCGAGAAGTCATGTCACACAACAATGAGTTAGTCTGATGCCGTTGTTAATGCAACAAATACTATCTACACAAGATGTAGACATCAATAAAGGTGTACACTATGTCTTTTTAGATAATGATAAAAGACAACCAGTAAGTCAGGGCGCAGTCTTTCTGTCCAGACACAAAAGAGGTATAGGACTGCGTATGAAAAAGGCTCCCGGCGATGAGCGGGGAGCCTACTGGACAGACGATGAGTTTGATGTTAACAGAATAAAAGTAAAAGAAGATATAGGTTCTGTGGAAAACCTGTTGCGTGAGAACAAAGTAGTTATTATAGTCAAGTCAGATTTAGATGAATGCAGAGAAGATAAGTTATTAGAGTTTTGTCCACGATCTTACAAATATTTTAGAAAAAGTCTTGCAGCTTGTTTAAGGATATACGGAACATGAGTGACACACCGGAATACAAATACAAATCAAGGTTTGAAAGACGGTTTGCTTCTGATTTAAAACAACGTAGAATAGTGTTTGATTATGAAAAACATAAATTTCCCTACCAACCTAAAATTAAGACTTATACTCCTGATTTCTATATGCCTGAGTTTGATTTATTTGTTGAGACAAAAGGATTTTTTAATGTTTCTGATAGGGTGAAACATCTATTAATTAAAGAGCAACATCCTGATATTGATATACGTTTTGTTTTTATGAACCCGTTTACTAAGATAAATAGAAAGTCTTCTACGACATACGCTTCTTGGTGCGAACAACATGGGTTTCAATTTGCAAAAGAAAGGATACCTAAAGAATGGATCAAAGCGAGTTCGAGGAAGAAACTAAAAACTTAAAAAAAGGTAGAGTGTATATTGTTCTTGAAGACTCAGAAACAAAAGAAGATTTTGAAAAGCACGGGTTCTTTAAAGTAATGATATTTGACACAACAGACAGTGATGACACTGCTGACGCTGATATAGGAAACAAGTCTACGTCTTTTGTTGTAGCTAACGGTCTGTTCTCTATCATGGCAAACTCTCCCATGTATGTGTTCGATGAGGGCGTTGACATGATTATGAAAAACTACTACGATGATCTAGAGGAGAACGCTGATACTGATAACATTGTAAATTTTATGGAGCATAAGAAAAAACCAAATGGACGACCAAATTAATCATCCACAACATTACAATACTAATTCTTTAGAGGCGATTGATATAATATGTGCCTCTATGACAGCAGAAGAGTTTAAAGGTTATCTCAAAGGTAATATTTTAAAGTATCTTATTCGTTATAAACATAAAGGTTGCCCTGATGTTGATTTAAAGAAAGCACGGTGGTATCTTGATAAACTAATTGGAGAAGTAGAAGATGACATCTAACGAAGTAACCCTACCAACAAACTATCAGGCATTTATACATATGTCTCGATACTCACGTTGGCTTGATGAGGAACAACGTCGAGAGACTTGGGAAGAGACTGTAGACAGATATCTATATTTCATGGCAGAACATCTGGAAGATAATTATTCTTATTCTATTCCTGCTGTAGAATTGGCTAATTTACGTAGAGGGATGCTTAATCTAAAAGTATTGGGTTCCATGAGAGCTTTGATGACTGCTGGTCCTGCATTGAAGCGTGAACACGTTGCAGGATACAACTGCTCGTACCTTCCTATCGACTCTCCACGATCCTTTGATGAAGCTTTGTATATTCTTATGAATGGCACAGGCGTAGGGTTCAGTGTTGAAGATCAATACACAGAAAAACTTCCTACTATTCCAGATGTAGATTTTGAACACACAGAGGATGCTATATCCGTAGCTGACTCCAAAGAAGGCTGGGCAAGAGCGTTACGTGATCTTATCTCTTTACTGTATACAAACCGTATTCCTAAAATAGATACATCAAAGGTACGCCCCGCTGGTGAGCGTCTTAAAACATTTGGTGGTCGCGCCTCTGGGCCAGAGCCTCTTGAAGAGTTGTTTGATTTTGTTATTCAAATATTCTGTAAAGCACAAGGACGTAAGCTTACTTCTATAGAGTGCCACGATATCATGTGTAAGATAGGGCAGGTGGTTGTCGTAGGTGGCGTTCGTAGGTCCGCTCTTATATCTTTGTCCAACCTAAACGACGACCGTATGCGTATGGCAAAGAGCGGTGAGTGGTGGGTGGACAATCAGCAACGTGCGCTTGCTAACAACTCTGTATGCTACACAGAGAAACCGGACATCGGCATCTTTATGAAGGAGTGGCTTTCTCTGTACGAAAGCAAAAGTGGTGAGCGTGGTATTTTTAATCGTGTATCCGCACAGAAAAAAGCCGCCTCAAATGGGCGGCGTGATGGTAACATAGACTTTGGTACAAATCCATGTTGTGAGATTATACTGCGTCCGTATCAGTTCTGTAATCTGTCAGAGGTGATCTGCCGTGCAGATGATACGCTAGATACGTTACGTGAAAAGGTTCGCCTTGCTACTATTCTTGGTACGTTTCAAGCTACGTTAACCAATTTTAATTATCTTCGTAAACGTTGGAAGGATACAACAGAAGAAGAACGGCTGCTAGGTGTGTCTCTTACAGGTATCATGGACTGTCCCGCTATCTACGAGGCTAGTGAGGGTACGCTGCAAGAGCTACGCAATGTAGCTGTAAAGACCAACAAGAAGCTTTGCGAAGAGATTGGTATTAATCAGAGTGCCGCTGTTACATGTGTCAAGCCATCAGGCACAGTGTCACAACTTGTAGATGCTGCGTCAGGTATTCATGCTAGACACAATCCGTACTACATTCGTACGGTACGTGGCGATAACAAAGACCCTCTTACGATGTTTATGAAAGATAAACAGATACCCAACGAGCCAGACTTTACGGCACCTGAAAGCGTTACAGTGTTTTCATTTCCTATGAAAAGCCCACAGGGCGCTGTATGTCGTCACGATATGTCTGCTATCGAACAGCTAGAACTATGGCATAAGATTGCAGAGAACTATTGTGAACACAAACCATCTGTTACGATCTCAGTCAAAGAGCATGAGTGGCTGGACGTAGGCGCATGGTGTTGGAACAACTTCGATGCCCTCTCAGGCATCTCCTTTCTCCCCTTCTCGGATCACTCGTACAAGCAAGCCCCCTATCAGGACATCGATCAGGGAGACTATGAGAAGGCTCTAGAGGCCATGCCACCGGACATTGACTGGACAGAGCTACAGATGTTTGAGCGAGGTGACACGACCAGCGGATCGCAGGAACTGGCCTGTACGGGCGGCGTCTGTGAGATCGTGGACATCGGCGCATGAAGCAGTCTGTAATCTCTCAAGTCAACGTGGCTCTAAGAGAAGACGGGAACATTGCTATTTCGTACAACAATGTTCCCGTTACAGACCTTGTAGATTTGTTTGAAAAAGAATATCCAGACTACGTTTATTTATCCACTCTAAAAAATTATATGAAAGATTTAGATATTATCACCAACGATTATTTAGATGCGATTGATGAATTAGGTTTGTCTGAATAGATATGCGCTCTAGCTTTGCCCATTGCACGGTTGCCAAACCAGAAGGCTATAATAGCACTAAAGATAGCTGCTGTCTCGTTGTCCCATGCCATCTGTATTGCGATAGTCCAGTCAAGATTTTGTGTAGCAATCATGGCATAGATTAACGTACCTTTAACTGCTGCAAACATTATGAAGAACAGATAAGTAATGACAGGGCGCACAGAACCCCGAAGACTGTTGATAAAAGGACCAGAGTCGATAGTTCTATCATGTTCATAAATACTCTTTGTTTCTTGTATTTCAGCTTCTGCGTCAAGTTCCTTAACACGTAATTCTGAAAGTTGTGAAGCGTACTTCGCTTTTGCCTCAAGCATTCGTAGCTCTTGCTCGTTTGCTTGTTTTTGTTTGAAGTATCCTAAAACTTCAGGTACGATTGATGTACCAAAACCGATAAGTGTTCCTATAAGTGATATCATTTTTTCTTACTCATCCAAGCAGACATGCCCATATACGCACCGACTACGCTTGCCATGCCCACATAAAATAATCCAAAGAGATCAGATAGAGCTTTGATACGACCGTCTGGAAAGATCGGTAGAAACAAAAGCGCAGTAAATACAATCATTACAATCATAGCCGTCCAAGCCATTCTACGTTGAGAGTCTGTTTTCTCTACGTTAGAGATGGCTTGTATTTCTTCGACAGTCACGCTGCCGTCACCGTCTACATCAAAGCTTTGGTACATATCTTTCCTTTCAATGTATCTTTTCTCTCATCTTATTAAACAAATCCCATAGACTTGTTATCTGTTTATTTGCTACGTCTTGTTCAGCTCTAAGTTGAACAAGTCTTTCCTGTTGATCTTGCGTCCAATCAATATTTTTATCTAATTCTTTTCTAAGAGTGCAAACGTCTTTTTGTAGCTCTGAGATTTGTTCTCTGCTTCTTGTCGCCCACACAATTAAAAAACCGATAAACATTATCTGATGCCAATGTGTAGATAACATATCAAGCATTTATGTTTTTCCTCCCTGTTACATGTTATTAATCGGGTAGTTCTTCTGTTATGTCATAAAATTCTCCCGTTCTAGGTAAGAACCCTTGACCTCCCATTTTAAATCCTAATGGTACCCCATAAAAATTACTGTATAAATCAGCATCCTCTTTTTGAGATTGTGTACTTTTTTCTTCCTCAATTAAACGTTTTGTTACTCTTGCTTCTTCTGCAAGAAATTCAGCTAAAGCATCTTGCTGTTTAGAGAGTAGCTTTCCTCCATATTGTGCAACGTTAACAGCAAAGAATCTTATGAAATCTCTAGCACCTTTAGGTTCAAAGAAACCTCTAGAGTATATATCTGCAAAAAATTTAGTTGTTTTCGGATTAGAGAGAATGTCTTTGATAATACCAGCTTGCATTAATCTGTAGTTTATAATGATATTCTCCATACCAATATATGTGGGAGATACTACTCTCTTTCCAAAACTATTATAAACACGACCTGTAGCCATTGCTACTGTATATGGAGTAGGAATGTTTTTAATAGCCTGTTTTATGCTAAATGTTTTTAAACCAGAGCCAAACTGTATTAACGAATCTAAAGCTTCTAAATGCATTTTACCCATCTTAGATAGGTTTCCATTTTTGTCCATGTACGTCAATGCTAGAATATCTCTGTTGTCTCGAAACCATGCTTGAGCAGCGACAGGATCAAATTCATTTTGAAGATTAAGTCGGTATCCTTTTGATACTTTAAAATCTCTGATAGTTTTTTGAATAAGAACATCAGATAAACCTTGTTGTCTTAACTGATCTCTTATCTCTGCATCACCAAATTTTATCGCAAGTTTTATTTTACGAGTAGATGTATTTTCTTGCTCTGCTATTCTTTCAATAGCTTCTTGAGTCTCTTTATTTAGAGTAGAAGTAGCTTGAGTTTGATTGATAAACGGTAAAGATTTTTTATTAAAGTTATCCCAAATCATAACGCGAGCAGCTTCTTGTAAACGTGTAAACTCTTTTTCGTCCATCGCACCTTGATCTACTTTAGCTTGCGCGTCCATAAGAACAACTTTTAATGCACTTTCACCCGGTGGACTTGCCTTTGCAGATATTTCGTCCAATGCATTTTTAAACTCAGGACTAAAAACTATGTCATCTATCCTCTTTTTCTGTTTAGGACTAAATGTTACATACTCGTCAGATTTTTTTAAAGTATCATAGAAATATTTCTGAGTATTTACATTGACTGAGGAACCTCCTCTTAATAAAAGAGCAGCTTGGTAATCCTCAACTTTTTGCAAAGCGTTACCAACCTGTATACCTAAATCTTGTAAGCCTTCACCTCCTCCTACTCTCATTATAGCTGCATTATTAAAAGCATTTATTTTATTTTTATCTGCTTGATTAACATATTTAAGAATAGCATCTGTGACTGTTTTTTTGTCTGCATCAGTAGCTGCATCTTTTACTGAACTATTTTCAATGTATCCTTTCATGGTCTCTACAAACTTACCATATCCTGCTTTTTCTAAAATAGGCGTATAGTAAACAAAAGCATCACCTATAAGATCATCTACACTAGAGGGATTAACACCTTCAAAATTGTCTACCATTCTATTAGAAAGAGAATAAACTAATTCTTGAATAGGATCATAAACTTCAGTTATATTTCCGTCAGGGTCTACACCTTCATAGGTTTTAAATTTACCTGTAGAAGGATTAAAAAACACTTTTTCAAACTGTCTTGCGTTAGTCTCATAATCCTCTGAGGTCATTCCCGGCTTGTGAAATAAATCAAAAAGCCTATGTCCAGAAACGTCTTGTCTACCTGCTTCGTTTACATTATCAAATTTAGAGAATGGACCTTTATCATCAAGGTACGCTTCAAACTCTTCTTTGTAATATTTTCTTGCTGCTGCATAGTCTGTTAAAAATTCTTTAGTGACAGGTGTACCATCAAAGGCGTCATCTAGTTCAGAAATTCTTTGCCTTGTTTCTCTCCAAGCATCAAAATTTCCAGCCCTCCATTCATTTCTTAATTTAAGAGACATTGCCTTACGAACGTCCATAAATGTTTCAATACTTACATTTGCAGGTGTAGGTATCTCTGACGCTAAAGAACGCAGAGCTAAGTTTATTCCTTCTTTAACATTTTTATCTCCAGACAAAGCAACTGTATCTGCATTATTCATTATTCTTTGAAATATCTCTTGTTTTTCTTGTGATGTTTTATCTAAAGATAGTTCTACAAATTGTTGAATTTTATTTACAAATTCACCATTGTAATAATCTTCATCAACTTGTTTAGGAATTTGAAAATCTCTTTGCAAAGACCTATAAGCTATGTCTTGTTGTATTCTATTAGAAGTTATTCTGTCCAGTTGTCCAAAATTAGTTAGAAAATTTTCTAATGCAGAAGGAGCTTCTTGAGCTAAACGTTCTTTGGGTAAGTTTAATAGAAAATTATCCAAGCTTATTTGTAAATTAGTGTATTTAGGATTAGCTGTTATATTATCAAAAAGTTTTTGAGCTTCAGTCCTTCTTTCGTCAAAAGTATCAATGAGAATCTTTCTTTGCGCTCTTGAGTGTTTAAGCACAGCAGCAGGATCACCTGCATCTGCTACTTGAGCTAAGTTACGTAACTCATCTTGGTATTCTTCTAATGCTTCTAAACGTCTGTTTCTAGGATTTGCTGCAAGTTTTTTAAGTTGCAGTATTCTAGAACTATTCCAGTCTAAATCTTTTCGTCCAATGCTATCGGTAATTATACCTAGAAAGTCCATCAAAAATTCTGACTCTTTAGCGTCAGACCCTCTAAGTTCTTTTATAACTTCTTGTATTCCTGTAGCTTGCTGAGATAATATTTTATGGTATCTTTCAGCTTCTGTTAGGTAACTTCCGCTTATGACTCTTCCGCTTATTGACGAGAACTCTGCTTGGTTTACAAGAGCATTACGCATAGCTTGTAACGCTGCAAAGCCTGTCATTTGCTCTATCAATAAGGGAAATTTTTCCATAGCTTTTGGAGCAACAGAAGATAAATCATCCAGTAGAGAGTGCATAGATTCTGCCATTCGTACAAATTGTTCAGAATCGTCAGACTTCATTAAATTTCGTTTAAACATATACCCAAACTCAAGAGTATTTTTAGTAAACTTAGAGTCTAGATATGTATTTATTAAATGAAAACGATGCGGTCTACCTTTGCTATCTAGAAGACCCTCAGAGATAGATTTATTAAGAAGATTTGTAGCTTCCTGCTTATTTCCTGCTGCTTCTAACTCTCGTATTTCTTTCTTTACAGCGTTGCCCATTTCTAAAGATTCACGAGTAGCAGATTTAATATCATCACCATTCATTCCAGCCATACGCAGGAAAGTCTCACGGTATTGATTCATATTTTTAGATTCTGAATTTTTAAAAGCATCAATAGCAGCGTCTCTTTGTTCTCTAGAGGTAAGACCCATTGCGGCAGTAAGTTTACCAATACCAAATCTAGCTTTTGAAGCTCCTCTTCTAATATACGCTCCTGTTGTATTTGCTAAAAGAGCGCCTCCTATAGAAGCAGCCGCCGATATGTTCTCATTGTCTTGAAACCTTTGAAACAATGCATACATAGCACCAGCACCCGCAGCAGCAACAAAATCTCTTCGTTTATTTACAGCTTTTTTACGTGCTACTTGTGGATCAATGCCTCTGTCTTGAAATTTCTTAATTTGTTTTAATACAGAAGCATCGTTGTAAAGAATATATTCAGGTATGTCGGGAAAAGTTTTCTTTGCTATGTCTAGATCAAAAAATTGTCTAAAGGGTATAACTTTCAGTGATTCAAGAGCGCCTACTTTTCTAGCAATACTAGCAGCTAAAACTGTATTTTGTGTATACTTTTGAAGTAAACGTCCTCCGTGAACCGCTGAACCAGTGCCAGCAAGAGGGGCAAATAATCCGAAAACAGACAGGGCTAAAGAGAGAGAATCAGCATCTTCTTTTGGTACAGAAAGAGGGTCTCGTATGCTATTCCAAAATTGTTCATAAGTTTCGTTATCTCGTATACCAAGCGCCTCTCTTCCAGAATCTTTAAGACGAGAAGTTAAGAAATCAATAGCTTCATCAGCGTTTCGACTTCCTGCTAAATAATGAAACTTAGCAAATGATGTTCCTATATCTTTACTATCTTCATTAAAAAACCTAGCTAAACCATTTGATAAGTCTCTTAAACTGTCTTCAGCAGGAGAAAGACCTAATGTTATAGCACCTGCTCCAGCTTTAATAGTTTCTTTTGATGCTAATGTAGCAAACATTGCAAGCTCTGCTGCTGCACCTGCAAGACCTCCATGTTCAGCAAAAGTGTCGCCTTTCTTTACAATTTTAGTTAACGGCACGCCTCCGAGAGGCGCAGGAGACTTTTGTATTCCAAATCCAATTTCTCTAAGTCTTTGACCCGGTTGTCCAAGATTTCTTGACCACCAATCAGCATCGCTCTCGTCGTCATCATCTGGAAATTGGTCTTGATTATAGAACTCTTCTAAAGTTACATTTGCGTTTAATGCCTGACCAGCCTCTAAATCAAAGGGGTTGTCAGGATCATCAAAGCCTACAGGATCGTCTTCACCGTCAACTATGTAAGACGCTGCTTCTAATTTTCTATAAGACTCTTGAACTTCTGGTAAACGAAAAGTGTCCGCTGCAAATCCTGTATCGATCATGCCAGTAGGGTCTTGATCACTTATAAAACTTCCATAGTCTTCTTCCATAGCAGAGTACACTTTCCGTTCTGCAATTTCTTCTTCTGTTGCAGGCTTACCTCTTATTGCCTTTCTGACTACAGGGTCTTGTTCTCTTACATCCCTAGCAGCTTGTCCCTCTCTTACAGCCCTCTCTAAGGGTTTCTCTATACGTTCTTCAAGCACAGACTTTCCTGTTCGCTCTGGAGGCGCAATGTCTACCTCTTTTCCTCTGCTTAAAAGATAAAGAGTCCTTAGTACGTCAGGAGATAAATTTTCAGACATTATTGTTTACCTTGTTGCTGCTCGTTGAAATTAATTTGAAGAAGATTATAACCATCTAAACTTATAGGATTTTTTCTATCTATTTTAAATACCCCAGCTTTAGACTGTCCGTTCAATAGTAACACGTCGCTTGTAAGTTTTGCTAATTTAATTAACTGTGGAGGAAAACTTACTCTCATTCTATTTTCTTTTTCATACGGCAAAACAATTGTACGATAATTATGAACATTGTTAGCTAAAAATAGTCCTAAATCAGATTCTCCCGGATTGCTAAGAGCATTTACTAGGGTAGAGTACACATCTTTTTCTTCTTCTGTTGGTTTATAATCATTACCCTTTGCATCCATATTACTTCTAAAATTAGAAAGAACAGTTAAAATGTTATGACTTTCTTCTATTGCTTTAGAGACCTTTCGTGTCGCAGTAGCGTTGTTCTTATCATCTATTAAAGGAATTCCTTTAAATTTTAGACCTTTAGATTTTCTTATATTATCTAATTGTCTTAAATTGTTTACAGCAGAACTGTTATTTACATCAGATTCTGGATCTTCTAGATACTTTTGAACTGCTTTACCATCATCTGTGCTGTAAAAACGATTTATTTTTTGTTGATTAATATCAAACGTTGCGTTTACATGTTTGTCACTACTGGTAAATGTTTCACCTGTCGCTTGTAACAACAAGTCTTCACCTATTCCTCTTTGCAAAGCTTCTTCGTTCTTAAATTGTAAATAACGTAAAGCATTTCTAGCTCCTAGTTCAGTGAAAAACTTACCGCCCCATAAAGCTCTGTACACATTATCAAAGTCTTGGTTAGAAATAGTTCTACCGCCTGTTTGATCTCCTTGCACATAACCTGCTAATTTGTAGGTTAAGGCGGTTTTTTCCCACAACAAAGCTGTTCTTTTTAAGTAATTAACATATGATCGTCTTTTAGCATCAGCACGTTCTCTTCCATCTGAAATTTCTGTATGGTTATTCATTTCTTCTGTGAACCTCTTAAAAAGAGACTCATGTTGTTTTCTAGATTCGTTTTTTAATCCTAGCATTCTTTGAGTATTTATATTTCCAAGCGCACTACCAGTGTCCATACGCCAAGTATATCCGTTACTATTTGCTCCGGATCGTCCGTCAGCATACAGACTGGCATTTTCCATATCATTTAACGAACTTGTTGTTTGACTCGCCATTAATGATCCAGTAGTTTTACCAAATATACCTCTAAACAAATCTTTTGCAGTTCCTATGAAACTTTCAAGACCTGTTTTAATTTCAGAACCTGAACCCATCATAGCAGGTCTCTTTAAAGCAGCAGCGTAATCTGCTTCTCCAAACGACCTCATATCACTAACGGTCATATCGTTTAAGCGCATCATTCCTAAAAGTTGCAATCTAATCTCAAGCCTTTGCGCTTGCGCTCTTTCACGCCTTTTAAAAGTATCAGTAACATCTTGAGTTATTTTACCGTCAACCGATTTATAACGAGGACGTTGATTTACTTTTGTTAAATTTACATTTACAACTTTAGAACCTTGTACCTCTGTATAAGAGGTAGCCGCAGAGTCAATTAAAGCAAAAGCATATATTGCATAGGGATTTAATTCTCTATCTGTAGGAAGAAAATCTGCTTTATTTTTATTCATTAAATCAAAAACAGTATTATAAAGATTATATCTTGCTTTTGTGCTAAGTGTATCATTGTTTTTTCTAGCAGTTTCTAAAGCAAATTCTATATCTTTTCTATCCTCTTCATTTTTAATAGCTCCAATATTGTTGTACACATCTCTAATATTTTTAATAACTTCAAGAGGGTAATGATTCTTATCGTGTTCGATATTTATTCGTACTTTTTTAGGAGCTTTTCCTGTTGCTTTAGGAATACCAGCAACTTCTAGTGTCTTTCCAAACGCTTTTTCTTCAGGTTGAATAGGTACACTCTTTGTTATAACCGCATTAGGGTTTTCTGGAGCGTTTTCAGTTATAGCTTGTAAAAGTTCAGGAGTAATTTCGTCCACAAACTCAACAGCTGCTCTAGTTAAAAAAGGTCTTTGCAGTAAAAAATTAGGATCATATGTGTCAGACTTATACCCATCATTAACAGCTCCTTCTCCCTCAATGGTAACTCCTCTTAAAAGCCTACGAAAACTGGTTATAAAACGTTCTTGTGAGTTA
>Ga0209645_1000606_pt1 | contig 18490 bp, 17 predicted proteins | sample ETNvirenome_6_30_FD_184070 | JGI IMG/M metagenome (GOLD analysis project Ga0209645, IMG submission 184070) | Marine viral communities from the Pacific Ocean - ETNP_6_30 (SPAdes) (version 2) | ecosystem: Environmental > Aquatic > Marine > Oceanic | place: Pacific Ocean | collected 2013-06-19
GGGTCTTCGTTCGGGTCTTGCAAGGATTCGACAGCGACGTACTTGCCTTTCTTGACCATAGGGCTCCCTGCTGCCGTCAGCGGCACTAGGTTCACCGGACTGATATCGTCAACAAATTCTCTATCTCTGCGGCCTTTGAGCTTGAGCGATCCGCCGCAACGGCCACAAGTGCTGAGTATCTGCTTGGCATACGGACCATGTGGCTGGAGAATGCCCTGCTTGTCAGGCTCAAACCACAGGTGATGCGACCACACACCGTCTTCCAGCGGTAATCCTGTCCCCAGGTTGAACACGCGGTCAAACGAACTGGCTACCTCGCAGAAGTAGAACTTGACCTCGTTGTTGTAGTCCAAGGCATAGGCCGCAGACCACTCAGTCTGAATCCAGCACTTGGAAATCTTCTTCCAGCGTTCCTGCTTGTCCTTTACCACGTCGTCAGCTGCTACCAGAACAGGAGAATGGTCACACGGCTGGTCTTCCTCGTGCATGTTCCAATTAAGGTAGCCTGTGCTTATGTCTGTCACAGAACCTGTAGGGTTCTTGCCCAGCAGTCGCTCTACCTGCGGCCTGTACGGTCCCCAGCGTTTATCTTCCCCGTTGACCCAGTCAAAGCTCGTCCACAATCCGCGATTAGGTTCAGGCACGTACTCGCACATCAAATCGACCAGCTCAGGGAATTGCGGGTGCATTAGCGGCTCCCCGCCAAAAATGCCCAATACCTTTTTCCGGTGAGGCCACTTACCATCATTGCGGTTCACCTTCATCCCCATATCAACGTGACTATGCTTGATAAACGGCGTGGCAACCTTTAACACAGCCTCAAACTGCTCCACGGACATGTAATATCGCTTCTTCTCGTGACCAAGTAAGCGAGTGCAATTGCTGCAAGCAGGTTTCGGCCAACAGGCCGACGTTACAGATATTTGATGACACCACTGTGCTTGCGGCGGTAACATTAAACACCTCCTGGAATAAACTTAGACATACTGTAGCTGTTTGAGCTAATCGCATTATCTAGGACTTTTCGCAAACTGTGCGTCCATAAAGAATGCACCTTTGCGTTAGGAAACAACGCGTCAGTCACGAAATGCCTGCCTCGGTTTGCTCTTTCTTGCATCTCGCTCAGGTTAGTCAAACAATAGTCTACCTGGCCCGCTAACCCTTCGTACATTAAGTCGCACCAAACCATTATTTGTTTTTTGGGGTCGTAGATGTCCGGGTAAATTACCAAGTTGCCGCACTGTGGCTTTATGACTATGCAACCGCACGCCAAAGCTTCAAGGTCACGAACACACCAAGGCGACCACCCCCAAGGGCTGATGACAATCTTGGTGTCGAGCAAGGCATCTACATACTCGTAAGGATAGCGGAATACCTTTACGGGCTCGCCATCTTTCTTTGTCCCGTGGAAATCGTGGTAATCCTTAAACACTTTTACCTTGCCCGGAAGTGTATCCCAGATGCTACGCAAGTGCTGCCGGATTGCAGTAGGGTGAGTGACAAACGAGTTAGGGGCATACACCGTGCGTCCGCTAAAGAATATGTCAATACTCCGCTTGTGCAGCGGTCTCATGCTTGAGGCAATGTGCTCAAAGACGTTGTCCGAGAATGGCGGCGTAGGCGGCCTTGTGATTGGCTGTATTTTTGCCAGCACGTCGCGAGGCAATGGATCTCGCTCTTGCCGAACATCTGGGCCTCGGTTGTAAAGCTCTCGCTCTTTGTAAACCATGCCGTAATACTCGCCGCCCCAGCTGCGTCGTTGCTGCAAAGCGGGATCTCTGAACGCTACGCCTGACATGTAAGCCCGGACTTGCGGGTGACTAATCAGATCCCGCATCGGAGGATCTAGGTAGGCATAATCAATGCAGCTTTCGCAAACCATCGGCATGTCGTGGTAATCGAATAAACCGCGATGGCCTTGGGTAATCCACAGCTGGTCATCTCGGTGCGACAAACCCTCCCGTCCGGGAATATGGGGGCACGGAATTGCCAGCACGTCCGCAGCGTCTTTACCCTCATCAAACACGTTAATCTTGTAATCCGCCAAGGATTTATTAACGTCTGGTCGCCACAAGTAATCTGCCCTGTACCAACGCATGTGCCGGTATGGCTTAAAACGAGCTACGTTTATTGTTTCCATTAACAGTGCCAATCCGGGTTGATGTAATGAGCGTGACCTCCTGAAGGAAGCCAAGCATCCCGCCAATATCCTAATGTCTTTAGCAAATTAACCAGATTAGTATTGCAAGCGTCTTGAGAATCTGAGGGCAAGATGTTTTGCTTGCAGTACGAAGAGTTCTTGTACGGGTCAATGTACTTGCCAGGGTTGTTTAATTTGAAATGGTCGAGAAGAAACTTCGGACCTTCTTCCAGTCGCACTATGTCCATGTGAGGTGCATTGACCTTGCCAATGTGCAGCCACCTCCAAAGGTAAAAGCTGGATGCCTGGTGCGGGCATCCTAGATAATTAGCTTTTAATCCCGGTACGTGCTCGTACGCAAACGATGCAACATGCGACGACTTCTCGTTGTGGAACAAGCCGAGGAAGTACAAACTGTTGAGAACTCGTACCGGGTCACGGGCAACAAATGTCACACGAACACCCTTGAATGCCGGGTGACCTAAGAACGGCACGACATAAGGACTGACCTCGTAATCTCTCGCCTCCGCCAGTTTCTGCTCCAAGTTGGCCGAAGTTGTGTCAGGGCCAAAAGCAGTACCAACGCTCGCACCAGACGATTCCACTAATTCCGTAATGTAGCCAAGGCCGCCACGTGCCCAGCCCGTGATGACATGCTTCATGGGTGTGCTTTATCGCCCTCCAGCAAACGTATGTCATAAAGAGGGCCGCATTTGGTCTGATTAAACTCAAACTCTTCTAGCAGGTTTAGTTCCATGTCAAAAAGGTAGATCATATTCTTGTCGATGTTGTGCCTGAAATTGTGCGGCCTTACCTGGGAACCGCATACGATAAGCACCTCACCGTCGCTGGCTAGTCCTCGCAGCCAGAAATAGTCTTTCTTTAAAAACTGAAAAGGAAGATCCTTGGTGCGGTCCTCTAAATCTGCACGCAACATCTGCCTAGAATGCGACGAGCAAGTGTAAAGCTTGCTGCCTTGAATGAAAACGTTATGGATCCCTTGGCCTACGTGCATGACATCTAACTGCTCATAAGTGTCCAAATCATGGACAAATATGTCAGACTTGTAATCCTGAGCTTGTTTCAAATACGTGGTGTAAATCTTGCCATCATTTATCCATACACCGTTGATGTGGTGTATGTCTTGCCTCTCGCTGCCTCTGAGAATCGTGTGGGAAACCTTCTTATCTTTTAGGTCATACACCACTAAAGAATTTTGCCCGGTGTTGCAGATATACAGCTTGCCTTGGTAATGCACCATCTGGTGTACATCAAAAAGGCCGTCGATCAAGATTTCACCTTCTTTATGGAAATCCTCTTTAGCCGCTACGTGGATGTACGTTTCCTGAGAAAAGTGCCGGTTTTCGCCGAAGTAGTAATGCTGGTCGTCCCAAGTTATTGGGAAGCAATCCACAGTTTCTTCGCTCGGTCGGTTGTAGACTAATTTTATTTCCCCACCCTTTTGCTGGAATATGCCGCCCATGGTAGAGAACAAAAAGTCGTAATCTTTTAGTGCCTTACCGCTCATGATACCAGCTCAACGCCTGTAGCCGTCTCCAACGCAAGCCGCAAATCGTAAGGGCGGTACTCCAGCTCAGACCTCAAATTGACCATGAAGTTTATTTCTTCATGCGTGAGCTCGCCGCCGAGCATTGCAGGGTAATCCTGGTTGATTGAAGCGATGTTCAGGAAATACATGTGCAGGTAATTGTACACGTCTGCCGTTGACCGCATTAAAAACTCCAACTCAAAGTTGGCGTCAATCAGCGGCTTTGTCCCGTAATCCAGATGAGCTGCCAACGGCAAATCCATCCAGCTCCGGTTCTCTGGCACCTTGAACCTGACTTGGATGCGAGGCAATCCACTGTGCCGCTGGATGCTAAACCAGCGACGGCGAGAATAAGTTGTCCAATCGAACCTCACCCTGTAACGACCGACGCCAAATTCCACGTCATCGTGCCGAACGGGACGGTACGGATCTATTCCTCGAGCTAACAAATACAAACGCTTAAAAAAGGCCTTCATCCGCAATATACTCCTTTGATGCGACGTACGAGAATAACGACGGTGCTTCCCTATCCTTGTCTGATTGTTCTTTGATCTCTGTCGGCCATAAGTACCCCTTTGCGTTGACTGCTCTCTCTTGCTGAGGATCGTACGGCCCGCTCTGCAAGTAAACGACAGTGGCCTCCTCGCTTAAGCATTGAAAGCCGTGAGCAAAGTGACGAGGGACGTACAACGCCTTGTGCTGGTCTAGCTCAAATGAATATACCTTGCCAAAGGTCGGCCAATTTTTTCGCAGATCGACCACCTGGTCAAATATCTTGCCGCTGGAGCAGTAAACGTACTTGGCGATAGCGGCAGCAGGAGCCTGCCAGTGCATGCCACGCACAACGCCTTGCTTTGAATGGCTGACGTTCATTTGGTGTGGCTCCAAGAGCGGTCCCTGAATCCACGGAACAGCAAAAGATCCGCGATCGTCAGGGTACACATCTACGGGGATAATGTGTGGTTCTTCATTCAGGTTCATCGTAATTTGATCCCTCTTTGCGTACTAAATTACCCGCGGCAAGCAGGCTTTCGTGCGTCCCTGCGTCACTCCACCAGCCGTCTGTCATATATTCCTCCAAGCTGCCCGTAGCCAAGTAGTGGTTGTTTACATCTGCGATCTCTAGTTCACCACGACCAGAAGGCTTTAGCTTGTCGCAAACGTCAAATACATCAGGGGTGTAGCAATAGCACCCTGTGATGATTGACATGCTGTAGCCGCTTTCCGTGTATTTGACGACATCATCAAATTCGGGCTTTTCGATAATCTTCTCAATGTCGCCGTACCTGCCAAGGGTGCAGCCAAACCTCGTCAAATCTTTAGCCTTGTTAGCCATCTTGGTAACAACCAGGGCACCAGATTCTCGTTTGCTGTATTGCAGGAACTCTTTAAAACTGCGGACAGCCGTAGAGCAGTTGAACTGATAGATGTTGTCGCCCAGCATGACACAGCAGTTGTCACCGTCGACAAACTCTCGAGCAACCTTGAGAGCATCAGCAATGCCTCCCTCACCACGCTGATGACCAAACATGAAAGAAACATTCTTTTGCTTAAAGAACACTTCTTCTTTTTGCAGCTTCCTGACTAGCTTGTAGAACGCGTCGGGCTCGTTCGACACGATCATGATCTCTTTAATTCCGGATTTTACCAGATTGACAATCGGGTAATAAATCATCGGCTTGTTCCACACTGGCAACAAATGCTTGTTACAAGCGTGTGTTAGTGGCCTAAGCCGGGTGCCGAGTCCTCCAGCAAGTATGACTCCTTTCATTCCCTTCTCCTATTCAAAATACTCGTCGTCAAGAATGATTGGCGTGTATTCGCCTGCATACAGCCCTTCAATGTTGAAAGACATATATTCTACCGCTTCCTCGTAGCTCATGTCGGACTGATCGTCCCCCATCAAGCCTAAAAGTATCTTGCGACGGCTGTAGACGACTTTGAAAGCGTCGTGGAAATCGACAGTGCCTAGAATGCACTCGTCCCAGCCGTCCAACACAATTACGTCTGGGAAGTCCATGTCTTCTGACGCTAAGTCATCCGCCCTTCGATCCACCAGCTCCCGGTTTGGATGTGTCTTGCCTTTGTTCGTCATACTTCCTCCTTTTTACCTTCCTAACGGGTTTTGAAATAGACACTGCGTGCAGCTTTGAACGCAGCAACTTCGTTTCTTGTGTTTTCGCTTCCAGCCTGGCTTCAAGTTCCTCAACCTTAAGCTGGAGCTCCGCAATATCCAGAGCTCGCTGCTTGTCGAACTCTGCGGCTTCCTGGATGTGTGCCTTGAGGGAGTGGTCCAAAGACGCAATCCTGTATTCCTGCTGGGCTTCACGCGTTTTCTGCGTGTTCTTTACCTTCGTAATCTCCTCAGCCAATACGTCAGCGACCTTACGCATCAACTCGGTTTGATGCTCCTTAAGGAATGCTAAACGCCCCGATAAAATGCCTGCCTCAATCTCTTGCTGGATGTACGCTTTCACGTTGTCAGCGTCGAACTCTTGAGGCATAAGTACAACAGCACCCGTCTCGGTGGCTGCCACTTTCTTGGAGCTGATAATGTCTTGCAGTGATATGCCGGGCGGCAACTGGGGAAGGTTGGGCAGTTGGATTTTAGGGCTGGTTGACTCCTCCACCGTTTCCTCTCGTCCATACATAGGCGTACCTTCATATTGGAAGAGATCGGCCGTAAGAGCCGGTTCGTTTGAAATCCAGCAAGGCTCGTTATACCCAAGCTCATACAGAGGCGAATGCCCCGGCGGCCCTTGCTCTCCCTCGGGCCCTTTGTCGCCTACAGTTCCTAAGTTTGACGGGTCAGGCATGTAATGAATGTCTCCATTCTCGTCTATAAGAGGGTACGCCCCGGTTGCCACCGCGACTTTTTGAGCCTTCGACCATGAATGCCATGAGTCCGAGGACATTTCCTCGATAAACTGACAGTCCTTACCCGTAGTGTGCTTTGCGGCAATGTCACCCTCGGTCTCGCCTTCAGAGTTTGCTTCGTGTGTCATAAAAAAACCTTCGTAGTGCGAGTTACACCACGAAGGTTATCATGTCCCCCAAAGGGGGTCAATGGTCTTTTAAACTAGGCCGCTAACAAAACGTGACCGTAGAACAAAAACCAAGCTAAAAGTAACTGGCTTGCTGTCAAAGCTATCAAACAGGGCCACCCGACTCTTGGCCATCGCCGAACCAAGAACCTGCAAATGAAAAGTGTGAGCCAAGTCCCAACTACTTTAGCCGCACACAACAAAGCTACCCCCGAGTGAGGTAGCACGTAGTCCCCATCCATCCAATCTCCAAGGCTGATAACGTAACGAGCTATGGGGTTTAGCTCGTTGTCGGGCAGCGACTCCACAAGGGCAACGCTCCACCAAATATCAATCCCAGTCACCAGCACTACAATTAGTGCTAACACCTCGTACACAATCCATGAGCTACGCTTCATGACATCCTTGTCCTTTCACGTAAGACAGAAAAAGGTAGGCCAGAGAGTACTGACCTACCTAACATATAAGATGCTTGCTTATTTAGGCACCTCAAGCTTTTCAACCGGTGCTATTAAAATCGCCATTAACTTACAGTGGCGGATTGTCCGTTATTGCAAACCTGTAGACGGAGTTTAAACCCGACGCAGCCCTGAGAGACCACGTCGGGTCTAACCCAGATACCTATCACCTTCCTTTCAGAAGACACATATAGTGCCGTTGCGTTGCACAGCTTTCAGTTTAGCCGATTGACTGTTGCCGCTGAATAGCATTTAGCCGAGCAGCCAACTGCTTAATAGATTCTGTTCGGGCATCCAAGCGAGGAACGATGCGGCCTTCTACCTCTGAACTTCCTGTCGAATAGTGGACGACCTTGCCCACGACCTTCGTTAAGTTACCGTAAACCCGCAGATGGTTTGTATTTGGCGTACTATCATGACCTAAGCGAAACAACAATTCCAGTTTCTCGCTATCACCAAAGCGTAAAGACTGGTTAAACCGTAAATCAGACCGGTAGTGAAATGCCAGCATTGACTCGCCCAGCACGTCACTGCCCATGCGGTTAGAAGGAATGCTCAAATACTTGAACTGACCCTCACGCATTGCAATAAGCACTGCTTCCCAGTCCTTCGCTGTCTCAAAAAAACAATCGCCGTCCAGAACCACACACCAAGGCGACAAAGCATGACCAAGGCTGATTGCCAAGTTACGTGCGGCGTTTATGTTGATGCCTGGCCCTCGCATGTTATCGACAGTGGGCTCAAGCGTTCTGTCAAACGGGACAGAAAAATACGGCTGGGAGTGCTCATCTAGCAAGTCCGTAACTTGTCGGCGGTAATCGTCATCCAAGATACGGTTAAGAAACCAGGCCCGCTCAGCACCAATCAGCTTTGTTTCGTTTTCAAGAATGTGACGAAGGGCCTGAATACGGCTACCCGGCAAATCACGAGGTGGCATCTCATTGCCGATAATTCGCCAAATGACCGCCTCTCGTTGCATTACCGTTCTCCAAAAAGTGGAATTGCAGACTTCAACGTAGTATTGTAACCGAACCTGACGAAGTCTTCAGCCCACAGCTCTCTTATCTTCTTGGCTTGTGCAGCATTGATGGCCTCGTACCACGGAGGAGCATCGTCCGAACGCACGTTAAAGTGGCCTACGCTGTCTAAGTGGTCTCGCACATGCGGTACTCGGTCAAGGTCTTGATAATAGCTTTCCAGCTTTACTACTGTGCCTGGTACCTCACTCGGCAACTGTTCAAGGTGCCAAGAGCAACGCCACACATCTCGGAAAGGCAAGAATGTGGCATCCAAAAACTCATCAAAGCACGGTGCATTGTCGGGAAAGCATTCTACAAACCACAGGAGAGCAGATCGCTCGCCTGGAGCAGCTTTACAGCGTTGATGCCCGTTAAAGAGCATCCTCCACAAGCTGTACATACGTGGAAACGGGTGGCGAACGGTAATGAAGTGGAAATAGTTCTTGAAGTCGTCGTCCCACTCTACGCCATGGTGAGCATGTTCGCCCAGGATTCTTCCATGGAAAGGCTCGTGCATTAACAAGTGGCGAAGGTTTGCAGAGCCCGTCTTTGGCGGTGCAAAGTAAACAAGCCCATGCATGTGACAAACGATCAATTGGTTTACCTCAAAAAAAGGGGCTAGGTAATTGCACCCGAGGCAAACCTCATCAGTTCTATTGCAGGGAAGTGAAGGGGACCTGGAGGAGCCGAAACTTCCATGTTATCTGCAATTCCAATTACCCGGAGTGTCGAACGTAGGGAAATTTCCTCCAGCAACACCCTGACACCAAGCTCTTTCAAAGCTTGATGCCAAATAACCCGCCTTGTGGTTAAGAGCAGACGAAACTCTCACCCTACCTGGACGGGGTAACTCACCCTGATTCCTCGTTGTTCTTCTTCTTGTCTCTATTGAGCCAGCTTCCTAATGTCTCATACCCGCCCGCAACAATCGCTATCTCAACGATCGTCCTGATCTCCGTCTCGTCAAAGTGACTTGCGTTGAGCCATAAAATCACCGATGTCGCCACTACCAGTACGACAAAACGAATGGTCGCCCACATGGGGTGGGTAGGTTCATGTATGGTACTCATCAGTCTGACAGCAGCATTGGATCAACAGAGATTGGTTGGCCAGGCACAAACGTCTGGTTGTTAGCTGGATCTTGCAGCTGGTTAGAAGCAAGTTCGTTACGAATAGCTGATGGCCCTTCAGCGGACGCAGCCGAGCCAGGAGCAACCACAGGAGACTGTGGTGCCTGCTGCAATTCTGAAGGATCTGCGTCTTCTTGACCGGTGCCCCCAAACATGCCTGACTCTTGTGCCAGCATCGTAGCCAGTGGAAGTGCAACACCGCCAAGCAATGCCCCAGTTGACCCGCCAAGTAACGCACCGCCGCCTAAACCTAAACCGCCAGCCAAAAGCACCGGCCAGTATTCCTGCAAGAAACTTGCAGCCTCTGGGCCCAGGAAGTTCTCAACTGCACCAAGGACACCTGTGCCTGCGTTTTGCATAAAGTTGCCAAAACCGCCGCTGAGCAACCCGCTTATCTGTTCTTGTGTTTCCGGCTGCTGTAAGACCTCACCAGCCACCGATGCTACAAATCTAGGGTCTTGCAGGTTTTGCATAACCTGCTGGCCCTGACCTTCTAGGTTATTGATAGCGTTTGAAAATTGGTTGTGAGCGTTGACCATGAGGCCCTGAGCATCGGTCTCTAGCCCCTGCATTACACCCCTGCCCTCGTTAATGGCTTTCACACCAAGAGCTGCCGTTGGAAGGCCGATAGCCGCTGTGGTCCCTGCTGCTGCCAGGCCAGGGTTTTTATTAGCAAAATTCTTAAGAGGCTGAATAGCATTCTTATTTACAAACCTCCCACCTGCACTCAAACCGCGGAAAGCCTGATTCATCGGATCCATCGCATCTAGCAAGCCCAAACTGCCTTGGCCTGTCTGCGTGTAACCAGTCGACAGAGGAGTGTTGACTATCCTTTGAGCAAGGTTCTGCGTGCCCGGTGCTGCTGCGTGCCCGGTACGTCGAAGTCCCATTAGGTTTGCGAGACCTCCCGTGTATTTGCCTTGACCAGTGCCCATTCTTGCTGCCGCCGCGTTGACGCCGGGAATAGCTGACAGCTTGTTTGGAGCAAATCCACCGTAGAACCTCAGTTGCTGCTGGGCACCATCAGTGAGCCCGGTAAAGTCACTTGTAGCACCGATACCCTGAGCTGCCGCACTTCGACGCATTATGCGTTGACCGCCCTTGCCGCCAAAGGCACCGTAGCCCATTCCTTTTGCGATGTTCCCAAGCGTGCTCTCGTTGCCGCCCATGTATTCATTGTTGGGGTCAATTGCACCGTATATGCCTCCGGTTGCCATCCTGTTTTTCAGTCCAGGCATAAACCCTTTAGCATACTGCTTTGCACCTTCTCTGAAGCCTTTCTTGCCTGCCGTTTGGATTGACGGAGCACCTATGTAGTCTCCAACCCCTTTGACTGCTTTGCCTGTGGTCTCCATAGCCTTCTGGCCGGTGCGTTTAACAGTCTCACCTACGGCTTTCCGTGCACCCTGGCCAAACATCCTTGAACCCAGGCCCGTCAAACCTTTAAGGATGCTTGTACCTACCTGAATATTAGCAAGCTTCTCAAAACCATCCTGCAATTCTGCCTGCACTTCTGCACCAAACCGATCGCCAGCAGTCTTCACAGTCGCAGCAATCATCGACTCAGGCATGCCTGATTCAATCATGCGACTAAAGAACTGCGTCTGGAAGCTGTTCAGCCCGGCCTTCTTCATGTAGCCGTCCAGCGTGTCAAACGCACTGGCACCAGTTGCATGGCCTTCATCGTCGTGCTTGAAAGACACACCAGACGATTCGCCAGCACTGGAAAGCCGCTGAGCACTGTTGTCTTGGCTGCTTCGCTTGACCTGCCCAATGCCTTCAGCAGTTGCAGCAGGAACTCCGCCCATTTGCGGCATCTGGGCCACAGGGTTAGCCTTCATTGGACGAAGCGTAGGCTGATAGGGATAACTGCCAGAAAACCCGTTTCCTTGGTTCTGGGCAAACATTTCTGCAAGATTCATGCCTGGCATAGCGGCTTCCTTTGCCTTAATTCGACGTAACGTACTTACGTATTTTATACAATGAACAGGAAAGTTTTGTAACGGGAACTTCCAGGTACTCGCAGAACAGCTTTGACTTCCAATGCGATAACTCTTTCAGCTCGTTATTGCCGCACAACCACTCGTAACGGACATGCAGCCACCGAGCCGCCATTGGCCCCTTGTAAGCATGCTCGTCGAGAGCAGCTAAACCTTCCCGCTTCCTTTTCTCAAATACCTCACATGCACGCTTGATTTCATCGGGATTGAAATTCTCGTACTTCGGATCCACATCAATCGGCTCAAACAGGTTGGCACGCTTGAAGATCCGCTTGCGTCGTGCTACCCGAGCATGCACCAGCTGGCTTTTTGCCCGCTCTTCCATGCCTCGTTCCAGGTGAATCACAGGGTTACGGGTAATCCTGTCAATGACCTCAGGGATGTCGTAACCGTGCTTGGCCCATCGACCACCTGGAATCAGGTTGCCGTAGCTGACCAAACAACCTTCCCGCTCGCCCAGCTCAAAGAAGTTCTTGTCATCCTTGCAGTTGCCCAGTATCTCATCGTAGCAGTGCAGATGAGGGTGAGAGTTCAATAGCGATTGCAGCATGTGCGAACCGCAACGGGAATCTGTAAGGATAGTGAACATCAGTGCTTCATTGTTCTTGCTTAATCAAAGATCGTAAAGTTGTGGTGGGTCGTATGCAGAACCTTCGTTTTGCAACCCTTCACGCCAATCAAAGCCATCGAGCTCGAAGCCAGGATCTTCATAAGAGTGCACGTATTCGTCCTCCTTGAGTGCGTCGCGGAGCAAGTCAGGCCCGAAAGCACCGGCCCCTGCTCCTAGTGCTCCGCCAATGCCTGCTCCCGCCAAAATAGAACGCAGCGGGCTTGGCTTCTCGCCAGTCTCCTCGTCCTCCTCGGGAGCAGACAGATAACCTGCAAGACCGCCAGCTAACGAACCTAGCCCTCCTCCAATCACACCTGTCTGGACTTTACTAAAGCGTGCCTCTTTAATGAGTAACGCAGCGGTTTTTCCTAAATAAGCGGCCGTATTAGACACGTATTAGCTCCTTATCCTTGTAGTTCTTCAATTCGCTTGTGCAGTGGCGTTAGAACTTTGCCATAGCCTTGAGTAGCAAGTACAGATGCTGGAGGTAAAAGGCCGCCTGCACCCGCCCCTATTGCTCCGCCCATTCCCAGACCTTTAAGAGCATTCATTAACCGGCTTTTCTTTTTGCCGGTCTCCTCGTCGTAACCGGGATCTTTCAACAAGCCGTGAAGCCCGCCAACACCTGCTCCCATCGTGCCGCCAAAGATGGCAGTATGTGGTGCAATTTTGAGAGAAGTATCAAGTGCCTTGTTCTCAGCTTCTTTAACTTGCATCGCGGTGATAGCTCCAAATTCAGCCGCGGTTTTAGGCATCCTATACACGTATCGACTCCTTTCTTCTTCGTCTTCTTTTTCTTCTGCTTTTCTTCGCATGACTTTGTACAAGCCATACAAACCAGCAGCACCCAAAGCACCGAGCCCCAGTTTTCCGTAGTTGTCTCCTACCCAGTTGCCGAAGCTTTTTAACCCAGCACCTGCGGATTGCAGCCCGCTGTTAATGGTTGATGCCAATTCGCCTGCTGGCTCTAAATTTTCATTTAATTGGTCAAGTGGACCCCCTTCGCCTACTTGCTTCGCAGCCGCGTCTGAGGTGCCTTTAAGAGACTCAAGCAAAGCCGGAAGGCCTGCATCTTTGCCCGTAATGTTTTTACGGACATCCTCTATTGCTTTGCGTGTGTCGTTCACACCTCGGCGTATTTCTGTCCCTGTCCCTTTTATACTTTCAGCTAAACCACCCTTCCCCTCCACTGCCTCGCTCATGGCTCCGGAAGCGGTGTCAACGTTTTTAAGTGTGGATCTAACAAGGTCCGGTGCTTCACCCGCACTCATAATCGCACCAGGAGCATAGCCAATACCTAAAGCAGTAGCCTTGGGTAGAGTTTCTTTTCCAAGAGCCCATGCATAATCCCCAGTGTCCGGGGTATCTATTAGCTTAGTGCCCTTGGGTAGATTGGCTTTAAGAGCTTGGTTCTTCTTAGCTATGTTTGCTGTAGCCCCTTGCCTGACCTTTTTTGCTAAACGAGCAGGGTTAGCGACAGAACCAGCTGCTAAGCCTTGAAAACCTCGCCGCCACAGCCCTTCTATGTTGTGACCCGTGCTTTCTTCTGGGTTCCAAAGCTTACTAGGAACTTGACCACTTGCGATCTGTGCCCGCTGTTCCGGATCAAAAGCTACATCGCCCACACTTCCAGCACCAAAACCTGCTACCTGTGCGGGATCAATTCCTTTGCGAAAGAAGGTAAAGTCCACAAGGTTCTGTGTGCCTTTGCCTAATTGCTTGCCGACTTGCTTGCCGATGCCTTTAAGAACGGCAGCGTTGAAAGCTTGCTTCTCTTGAGCAACCGCTTCCTTTGCCAAGTTTGTAATGTCGTTGTTATCCATTTTTGACGTTCCTGCCGTTTTAATCCCAGAATTAAGCGTGTTGTCCTTAACCAGACCAGGCATTCTTTCTATTAAGCCCCTGATCCAGCTCTTCTTTTCCTCACTGCCCACAGCTCTTTCTATAAAGTTATCTTTGAGCAGAGCGTCGAATAGATTGTCATCCGGATTTCTTTTAGCCCACTCTAATGCTTTAAGAGCATCTTTTTGATTTTTTACATGTTTACCGGTGCTTTCAAAATAGCGACGTTTAATTTCAGCTAAATAAGCTTCCTCTTCGCTAGGGTTTGTCAGGTATTCTGCATAACGACTTGCCTGGTTTAGAGGCAAGCCACGATTTCTCATTAAGTTTTCGACGTTGCGTTTGTAGTAAGGTCGCTTGTTAGCCCTTCGACTTCCTGTTGTATATGTGTCTTGAGTCGCATGAGTCAGCTCGTGACCTAATGTGTGTTTGTCTATTGGACCAAACGGTACTACAATTTTGTCTTCCACCGCCACCGGGCTGTCTAACCTTGTTTCCGTCCCCTCAATAGGATCGAAGTAAGCGGGTTGCGATGTAAAACCCAGGTGCAACGCCTTCGCGTTCCTGTCTCCGCCCAGGTTCGCGATTTCTTCCGGGCTCTTCCTCTCAATATTAACTTTGCGGTCTATGGCCCTATCGCTAATATCCTGCATGAAAGGGTTGTCTATTTCAGCAGAGTCAATAAAGTAATCACCGCTGTCTCGATAACGTTGTGCATTTCGTTGAGCCTCTTCTCGATAATTCTCAGGTAAGTTGTCGGCTAAGCTTTTAGCATCACTTCGACTACTTGATGGCAACTCTGACATTCTAGCCCGAGGACCCCTAAGAAACCCTTGGGACTTTAAGTGGTCTTTGTCTGCTTCAGTTAAAGGGAACTCGTCCGGAGACACGGGAGACTCTTGCTCGGCACCGGATGGCGGGGAAAACTGGTCTGCGTAAGGTTCTGCTGCGTAGGCTTGATTAGACTTGTTTCGCAAGTCACGCAAAGCCGTATAACCCAATCCGCCTAACCCGCCCACCGTAGCACCACCAAGAATACCATCAAGAAGGCTGTCCTCCGGCTTGTTTTCGTCCTCGTTCATCCAATCGCTAAAGCCGCCGACTAAGCCGCCGATGCCTGCTCCAATTAAGGAGTTTCTGAGGTAATTACCCGCAGACTTCTCTTGCTGTGCAGCTATCCAAGCCATGTTCTGGACTACTGAGTAGTTGGCTTGCTTGTAACGTGGTTTCATTGAAGGCGTAACAGCGGTCTCGTAAGTAAGTCCCTCAACAATATCTTTTATTGACACAGGAGATTTTGCTTTCTCACCTTTCGGCACCGGAACAACACGCTGGCCTGCTTTTTGATACCTATTCCTAACACTCATCGGTAGGTAATCAAACCATTCCGGCTGATGCCCTTTTGCTGCGTCGTAAGGTACTACCTGTAAAGGGTTTGATTTAGCAAAAGACTTTGCTTCGCGAAGGGTGTGTCCCTGCCTCAGCACACTAGGTAGCCGCTCTTTTCCTTCTAAACCGAAAGGTACAAAATACTTCTGGTCCCGCGGAACTTTAAAACTGCCAACACGCGTGGATCCTTTCGGAACATACTGCTTCGCAGTTGCAAGGCTTGACGAAGCGTGCAACTGCGGCACACCCTCTACTACCTTACCCTTACTAAAATCTAAAGGATCTGGAGCTCCTCGGTACACCGTACGCTTAGGCATCATTTTCGGCAGTAGATTTTTAAGCCTAAGAGCTAAAGGTGCCAGCGAAGCCTGTTTACCAAATAAGTTACCCAGCAAGCTTTTCTTTGGTCCAAGGTTAATGGTGTTCGTCGGGTCAATCGGGTTGTCCAGATCACCCTCGGAGTGGATGTTGGAATTGCCGTACTCGTCGTACTCGTGGTCATCGTCACCTCCATACAGGTGGTCATAAATACCAAGAGGGTCTTTCCGAAAATTATACTTGCTTCCGTCACGAGTGAATGACGACACAGACCACGGAACTGTATCATCTGTGCTGCCGTATCCGAATTCCCCAGTAAAAGCGGAGTCCGGTAGAGCTTCTACCATCTTGTAAGCGTTTTCCGGCGATATGCCTTCGTCGCCCCACCTGCTTGTCTCGTAAGTAAGATCCAGGTTTTGCTTTTTGGCAAGCTTTTGAGCTTTTGCCATTCTCTCAAGAACTTCAGTTCTGCTTTGACTATTAAGCCACGGCACTCGTTCAATGTAACCGTAATCGTCTGAATAGCCATAAGCTCGCTTCTCGTGCACATAGCCAGACTGAGCATCTAACAAAGCGTCCCTGTGAGCTCGCAGCTGTGCGATCATACGCACACGCTCTGCCAATGCTTCCCGTAGCTGGGCCTCGTCGTAGCCGTCCGCAAACGATGTGTCTGGGGTAAAAGCTTTCTTCTCAGGCAGCTTCTTGCCTTTCGACTCTTCATTCCAATGGTCCACATCGACGCCTTCCGCTTCTAATTTCTTGCGGTTGGCGTTGAAGTACTTCCGTTGTGCTTCAGACTTGTAAGGCATTGAATTAACCTACTGCACCTGCTCCGGGGGCTGCACCTGCCATACCCCTACCGAGGAACGCGTTGCCGATGTTGGAAAGATAATTGCCAGCAGCTTGAGGGGCTTGCTGCATAGCCTGCATAGCCTGCTGCGGAGCTTGCTGCATAGCCTGCTGACCTTGGGCCATCATTTGAGGTACATTTGCCTGATTCATCCTGTTTTGCAAGCCAGCACCGGCAGCCATAGCACCGCCACCGAGTAAAGCTGTGCCCGCTAAGGGATCTTGCTTAATTCCTTGACCCAAGCCTTTAAAAGCTCCTGAACCAGCACCCCGGGCAGCCCCAGCCAGTCCTCCGCCGTGCCTAGCACCTTGGACCATGCCTTTGGCAGCTCCGCCAATTCCTCTCCCGGCCATGTTTGCAGCCGAAGCGACGCCTCGGCCTACGCCTTTGGCGAGTCCCGTCGCGGCATTTACTCCTGCTCTACCAATCGCTTTATCGACGCCGAAGCCTGCTCTTGCTCCTTGACCCATTCCTTTAATTCCAGATTTTATGGCTTGCTTAGCACCGCCTGCCAGCAGTCCGCCTGCGGCTCTTCCGATTCCGCCTATCCCAGCACCAATAAGGCTGCCCAAGACAGCTTGCTTTTCCAGCTCAATTTGGCGAACCAAAGCAGCAGCTTTCAGACGATCAGCCTTGTGAGCACCAATAGCAGCACTCTTGCTCAACTGGTAAGGGTTGTAAGTTTCCAGCTCTTGGCGTAAGTGATGGATACGCAGGACATGTGAAGCCAGCTTGATGCGAACCTCTCGGGCTTGCTTCTCCTGGATTCGACGGTAGGCCGCTACCTTGGTTGCAATCTCCAAAGCAGCTTTCTCTACCTTCTTGCTCTTCTTCTTTGGCTTGCTGTGGCTACTGCAACTGGCTGCCGCTTTCTCTGACTTCTTCTTTTTCTTCTTGCCGCCCACGGGCTGGCAACTGCCGTCGGAGTAAGCTTTCTTTCCGGGAACAGGCTCGTATCCATCCCAACAACGACCTTTAGCCGATTTTTCGTAACTCATGGCTTCTTTCTCTTTTGATGTGCCGTCGTTCACTTTTCCGTCTCCATCTCCGTCTTTAGGTTTGTCAGCCCCTTTGGGCATGGATTCCTCGCCGTATATCTTGTTAGCTACCGCAGAACGCCTGAGCTTGTTTTGAGCATCCTTGTCACCCGCAAGTGCTCCCAACAAACCTAGCGTAGCCACGTTGCCTGCTCCCATACCAAAACGACCCATAGTACTATCTGGCTCAGCGATTGCTGCTCCCATTCGGCGTCGCCACCGGTCAAGCAGCTCGTTGACAGGGCCCGTGCGATCTATAGGGTTTAGCCAATAATTCAGTGGGTGTTCTTTACGCTGCTGTTTGTGGCCAGCGACGTCCATATCCGCATCTGCCTGCTCGCCCTGCATCAGCAGGTGCCAAGGAGTTTCACGCGTTGTCTTTTCGCCGTCCATCTCCACAGGGTCTTGGTACTTCTTAACGATGTCTTTGTACTTGTCCAGTACTCGAGCTTCCCTGTCTTTGTCCTTCTTTCCTGAAACCATTGCGAGACCAGTCAGCGTCTGGTCAGGACTGCCATCCGTAAGGAGTCTCGTGGGGTCAACTATGGTTGCCAGCCGTGCTGGCTTGTTCTCGGCAAAAGCAGCAGCCCCGTGACGCTTACGCTTGTTAATCATGCGGCTTGCGTCGGCAGCTTGCCCAAACAGGTCGTTTATCAACCCAGAGTCTTCGTCTTCTCGGGCTTTTTCTCCTGCCAAAATGTTGGCTCGCTCAGAAGCATCTGCCCCTGCTGCGTCTGCAACATAGCTGGCTTGCAGACCGCCAAGGGCCGCTAGTTTTTCCATCGCAGCGTTGTAAAGCTGCATATCTATTTGACTCATTGAACTAATCCTTGTTCGTTAAATGGCGAAACTAGCAGTTCCACTTTCTAAGTGACTTGTTAATACGACTATCTGGATCATTAGCCGTTGCCTTACTGGTGTTCTTTTTCTTCATGCCGCTCATGCGTGCACAAAAGCTGGCTTTACGCTTCTTGGCTTTGCCCTTTGGCTTCTTTTCGGTAACAGGAGCTTTGAGGTTGCCGCCAGTAGCTTTGTTGTAGCTGGCACGGCCTTTGGCGTTGAGACCACCCTCAGAGTTCTTCCCGGCCTTACGCTGCCATGCAG
>Ga0209645_1000607_pt1 | contig 18488 bp, 26 predicted proteins | sample ETNvirenome_6_30_FD_184070 | JGI IMG/M metagenome (GOLD analysis project Ga0209645, IMG submission 184070) | Marine viral communities from the Pacific Ocean - ETNP_6_30 (SPAdes) (version 2) | ecosystem: Environmental > Aquatic > Marine > Oceanic | place: Pacific Ocean | collected 2013-06-19
CCCCCCAAGAAATCCATAGTTGGAGTTGCTCGTGTTGCTCCCGGAGCTAATTCCATACCATCACCTGCATAACCATATTGGTCTTGTGGTGGTGGCGATACTTGATCTGCAGGAGTTTCTAAGTGGGCAAACTTTGCTATACCCTCTGGAACAGGTGTATCTTCTACAACAATAGGAAATTTTTTGTTAGCAAATAATATATCAACAATTTGTCCATATGCTGCAAGAACTTTAGTTTTAGTTATTCTGACAAATACTCTTGATCTTTCAGAATCACGGTATTGTGTAGTAGAATCATAAATGCCACGAAAGTTTTTATAGGCTTGTAGCCATCTATGTTCATGGGAACGCCTACCGTTTTCAGAGTCTTCAAACCTACTTTTTATATACCCTGCAAGTCCGGGCATAATCTCTGCCGCATTGGACATAGAAAGAGGAGAATCAGACTCTTCATCTGAGTTTAAAAAGTTATCAGCCATTGATAAATCCTAGCTAAAGTAGTTTTTGTCGTCTGCCATTGCAAAAAGAGAAGCTTCAACAGTCGGCTTTGACTGTTTCTTTGGCATGTCTACCTGTAACTCATTGTTACCAGTGTTAGTCATATCAAAGTCCATTCCTTCTCTATTTAATTGATTTGATCCCATTGGGTCATCAACTGAAGTTTTGTCACTGCCCATTATGTATGCAGCACCAAAGTTATAATTTTTGTCTGGCATTTTTGTCTCCTATACCATTATATGTTAGGACCAAATGGTCTTGTTGAACCATCAGGCATTGTTACTGTTCCACTATCAATAGTTATTCTTGGAACATCTTTACGTAGTAGATCACTCATTTGCTGATCCATTGCGTAATTCATTGGACTAGTCATAGCCATGTCTTGTTTAGAAGTTTCTAATCCCATAGATGTCATGTTTGCATACTCATCTTCGGATACGGTTCTATATTCTCCTCCTGCTTCCATGTCTGATCCTTGACCTGCAGGACTTGATTGTAATGAAAAATCTGTAGCTATTTTTAGTGGGTTCATTCCTGTGATTACATCAACAGCTAAATCTCTTGCTGTTTCTGCACCTGCACCTAATCCTGCACCAATGTCACTATACCCACGTTGTTTATACTTTAAAAAATCTGCTCTAGCTTCACTAACTACACCAGCAACACCAGTGGCTACTGCGAGAGTTTTAATACCTTTTGTTAAATCTTTCCACTCCTCTGAACTAAATACTTCTCCCAAATCAATGCCACCTTTTGCTGATTTTTTAGGTGCAGATTTTAATCCTGCTGCAATATCTGCTTCTAGTTGAGCTTTCTTTTGAGCAGCCTTACCCTCTGCTATCTTTTTTGTTACTGCTGGTTTTTGGTCTGCAACTTCTAAAGCTTTCTTTTGAACTATAGCTTCTTGTTCAAGTATTTGTTTGTCGTATTCTAATTCTTCTAATCGTGATTTTTTTTGTTTTGTTGCTGATATTTGATTTGCAGTTGCTATTTCTTGTTTAGTTCGTCTTTGTTTTTTAGGTATTACGTTTGTATCTGAGCTATATAAGAAAGGTTCTTTGTTAGCAGGGTATGTAAAATCACCATTAAATTCAGGAACGGCTACTCCTCTTTGTGTAAAGAGATCATTGACTGATGTTCCAGTGTTAAAGGCATCATTACGAATGATGTTATTTATGAGAGGTCCAATTCGCTTGTCTGATACAACACCTGCATATGCTTTTGCAGAAAGACGAGAAGATGCTTCATCTTGTCCTCCTGCGTGACCTATCCAAGAGTCAACTAAATTTGTATCAACTTCAAATTCATCTTCTAAAATTCTTGCTAATATCTTTCTGATAACTTTAGGTGTAGCTTTTTCTCCTTGTGGTAACTGTGTAGGAAATCTAGCTTCAAGTTCAGGTCTGAAATAATGATTCCAAACTCCATTTACTTTATCAGGAGTGGTGTTGAAAAGATCAACTGTTTTTAAATCTGCTCCTTTTGCTCTTGCTACTGCTTTAGTGTGCAAGTGTTTTAAAAATAATGCAAACTCACCTTCATATTTTATTCTTGGTCTAAATTTTGTAGCAGTCTTTTTCTCTGCTATTTCAACAATCACACTACCATCTGGTCTATTAGTAACTGTAACATCAGATATTTTAATTCCATCTTTTCCGATATTACTTTCTAATCTTTGTCCAGTAGCTTTTTCATATACCATGTAATCTTTGGTATCTTGACTTATAAAAACTCTTTTGGGTGCGTTTGTTTTTTTGTCAATTACTGGTTCGCCATCTTTATTTAGTACAGGATAACTATCATTTTGTAAATGTCTGTGGTACATTTCATCTAAATCCGTTGAGTATATAGTACCTCTCATCGGCTTTAATGTTCTGTCTTGTACTCCTGCACCTTCTTTTGTTTTAGCTGCAATTCCAGTGCTTCTTGATAATAGTTTGTAATCTTTATCTTTAAAAGTTTCAGTTCTAAGTAATCCTTTTTGTAATCCTGACTCAAAGCTACTAAAATCTCTAAATCTGTTTACTGGACCTTGAACAGAATTTATAAACTCCTCTGTTTGATAAACTTCAAAGTATGGTTTATCCATAGAGAATGGTAAGTTTCTTCTTAACTTTCCTGCTTTGTCTTTTTGACCCTCGCTTGATCCGGGATTGTTTTCAACAAACTCAAAAGCTTCACCAACAGTTAGTGTGCCATCATCTACTTTTTCTATAAATAATTTTAAATCCATTTATCAGTATCCAAATGTTTCATTTTGTACTTGATAGACCTGAGCCTTAATACCATTAAGCGTTTGATGAATTGCTGCATATCCTGTCATTCTTGTCATTAGCATATATCTCAGAGCATCGTATGCGTGATCTTCTGCTTTAGTATCTACGTCTTCACTATTAGTTTTGGAAAGAGGAATTGCTGCCAATTGCTTGATAGTGTTGCTACAATTAGAAAACACTCGTAGTCTCGGTTCGTTTGTTCTCGGATCATCTGCAAGCCTACGATGTATTTCCATCTTACCTTGTATTCTGTTACGATCAGATGGAATCCAACGAACACCACATCTCATCATTGTTTCTGCTATGGAAGGACCAAAACCTGTTTTATTCCAACAGGAAGAATCTAATACTGTATAGTGGGGTAGAGGGTCAAGTTGCTCTGCTTCTAGTATTTTATCAGCTAATTGTTCTGCTGTCAACTGTTTTACGTATAATTCACGATAAATCCAGATATTATTATCCCAATCAATAGCACCCCATAAAACGCAAGAAGGACTCGCATACCCATAGTCAGCCGCCCTGATACGGGGCCAATTGGTTGGCAATTCGAAGCTCTCCACAACATGCTTTGCTCTGTTAAATTCTGGGAAGGCTGCACCATCGGCTACATCCCAATCCCCATCAAGTAATCTTTTCCGTTCTATCTCTGGCAGTGAACGAAGCATAGCTTCATATTGTCCATCTGCCATAAGGAACGGATTGTCTGTCAATCTTGCAGGAATGAACCTACGATAGAACAGAGGTTGACCTTCCTTTTCGTGTCCTTGCGGCCACATGAATGGTTTACCTGTTTCGACATCTGCTGCAGGAAACGGTTTATTATGTTCCCCTATGTCGATGTACATCTTTTTAATCCACCACCCTCCGATTCCTCCGGGGTTAGCAGTACACCTCATATACAAACTTTGTTGTAGTTCTGGATCTGTGCTTCTTAGTCTTGATCTTAGGTAATCCCACACGTAAGGTGTTGGGTATTGGGTTATCTCGTCTATACCTATCCAGTTGAAAGCTTGTCCTTGAAATCGAGTTACATCTTTGTCTTTGTCTAGATAAGTGAACCAGATTGTTGCTCCAGATGGAAAATGCCACGTTGACTTTGACTCTCTAAATTTTGCACCGGGAAACGCTTTAGGGTACAGTTGGCGTGACTTATCAATAAGTTCTGTTAGCTCATCCAGAGTACGCCTAAGAAGAAGCCCACGATGGTTGCTATTAGTGCAATACCTAAGAGGGTCTGCGAGAAGTGCAAAACTTTTTCCCCCACCTGCCGCACCTCCATAGAGGACATCTCTTTCACTAGCCGATAGAAACTCTTCTTGAGGTCCTTCATTCGGCTGAAACACCACTTCACGATTTCCAACGATTTCTTGTACAGGTGGAGGAAGGCTAGATAAATCCCCTGTATCGACAATGGTAGTTGCATCCCCCTTAAGAGCTTTCTCAACCTTACCAACCTTCTCTTCAAGCTTTCTGGCATATCTTCTTTTACTTTCTGCTACCTTAGTTATTTTATCTGCACGTTTCTTTGCGTCACGTAATCTCTTCTGTGTCTGTCGTCTAGCTTGTTCGGCTCTGGACAGAAAATATCTTTGCTTCGGTGCGTTGGGGTCTTTCTTTGGGCGACCACGTTTGGGTGCATCAGACATTTACTTTACGAGTACCTGAACCTTTTGTATATACTTTAGATGCCTTGCCACCGTATCTCATACCGTTATCTTCATTCTTTTTATCTTTCAAAGCATCTTTAGCTTGTTTCTTTTCAGACGGAGTAAGAGATTTCATCATACCTTTTATCTTATCATCAAGAGCTTTGCCCATCTGACTGTCTGATGTCAGAGCATTTATAAAGTTTAATACTTTAAATAATTCATTAGCCATCTATAACTACCTCTTTCTTTGGTGGCAGTAAAACTATTCCGTGTACTGCCTGTACATTTACGTTAGTTGTTTCTTGTTTACCCAAGCCTACCCTATTTAATAGAGATTCTGCAGCCCTGAAGCGTAAATCGTCTCCTCTTTCAGGTACAGGATTGTCTATTGTGCTTACTAACCGTGTAGCAGCCTTAAATGCGTTCATGGATAGTACGTTTTTTGTCCGATTTATTATTTCATCGGCTAAACTGTTCTTCAACCACGTAACACTACCCTTAGAATAGCCTGCTGCAAGTGCTGCATCAGTAACATTTCCACCATTTTCAAATAAATTAGTTAGAAATTGCTCTTGTTGGGGTGATATTTCACGTGAACTCTTTGTTTTTGGGAGTAAATTTGTCACAACGGTATGCTCTTGCTTCCATATCAGGCTTATACACAGGTAAATCCCTTTGAATTTCGTATACTCGTGCTAAACACTGATCATGTGTCATGTATGGACCTCTTATATCTGCTAATTGGTTACAATATTCGTCTGATATTGGTTTTCCTATTAAGCATACGAGTACAAATGCTTCATACATGGTTAAAATTCCTGTTAGATTGTACCAAGAACCGTTCAGCTTGAGCCAAAGCACGAGATTCAATGTGGTTGCTGCTGCTCGAAACTGGTCTTGATACAGAAATTATACGGATATAATACAAATATGTCAAATAAAAAAATTTTTAGGCACAAATGTCTTGACTTTTTCGGCATGATGGATATAATCGGAGTAACACCTCCGGGGAAATACACCTATACACACAGGGTATCCTAAAAGGATGCAAATAGACTGTACAAGTAACTCATTTACATAAAAATATGGCGACTTTGCTAACGTATACGTGGGGGGCCCCCATGACCCTTAGCACGCCAATTTTCGCAAAATTTATCTTTGATCAATACCATAGGATAATATGACACCCAACTAGGCAAAGTTAGTTTTCATCTGTGTTGGCTCGGTCTTTTCTCGTCACGTGTATCTCTTTTTAACTAGGATGATATTTTTTAGTTGTACAATGTAAGCTTAAAAGGTGTTTACTGCTCGTTATATTGCGAGTGAATACCCAAACGCCATAACAAGCGAATACACAACAATAACAATCAATTACATATATATTAAGCCTTAAAGTAAAAAACCCCATAGAAACTAATCTATGAGGTTTTCAGGGGAGGAAAGTTTAAGTTATTTATTAAGTCTTACACAACCATAAACACCACGATTAATTTTATCTTGTGTTGTTTTGGTGTCTTCATTTAAGAATAACTTTCTATACCTTGAAGTAGTATTAGAGTAATTCCAATTATCATAATCTAAATATGTTTCACCGTCTGCTTTGACACATATAATAGAGTTATAACTTTGAAATACTGTTATGCCATTTTGCAAAGTAATAATATATTGATTTGCTACTTCTTTATTACTTCGAGGTGAACGCATATTTTCAACCTTAGCAATATTAAGAAGTTTCTTATCTCTGTGTGGCATGTCTTCCAATGTTAAATTAAATGTTTGCATTGTTAGTTCCTTTCTGAATTATAATTTGATTGCCTTTAAGTTTCTTCTGTTTGGTAGCACAACTATTACAAATTACGCTTTCATAATCTTGCATTTTACCCTCGAATATTTCTTCAAATAGTTTAGTAATACCGAAAGTTTCTTTATAGTTGCATATATTACATTTAAAAAAGTAAGCCATTTTAATTACCTTTCTTATCTGCAATTAAATCTTCTAAATCTAATTGACCATGTAAACCCCATTGAACACCAATATTTTCATTAAAGTAAAACCTATCTTTTTTGCAAGGTTCTAAGTCATCTTCATATTGTACTTGCTCGTTAATTGTATTTAAAATGTTTATTGTTTGGTCTTTATGACAGTACAACAAGTGCTTTATTGTTTCTTTGTCTTTCTCAAAACCTATTATTTCTAAACAAGCAAAGCTGTCGTAAATCTTCCAACGCATTTCAACCTTGCAAGGTTTATGAATAATTTCTTTTTTGTTCTCGTCATACTCGTGATTGATTAAGTAAGTTTTTGTTTCCATTTTTGGATTTCCTTTTCTACTTAAGTTAAGGTTTAAAAAAACCACCCAAACATTATGCTTGGATGGTTAATTATAATATTAGATTTTTTTTAATGTCAACTAGTTAATTTATTAACCAAGTTTCTATCCATCGTATTAAAATTTAAAGGATAAGCTTTATATAATTTGTAATGTTTACCTTTAACATTAACAGATTGAATATAACCTTTTTGCTTTAAACAATGTACATATTGCCTAACAGTATATATTGACATTTTTATATCTGCTGATGCGTATACATCAATAACTTTGATATAATCATTCTTCCTGATAACCTGATATATACTAAATTCTCCTTTAGTCATTGGTTGATTACCTTTGATTAAAGTAGGATTATTTTTGTTTTCTTTGTTAGTAATAATGCTATCCAAAGTAGGTACAAAAACATCAAATTGATCTGCTAATTGTTTGGCAAGTTCGTGGCATCTATGCCCTGATCTATGACCTTTGTTCTTAGCGTTCTTAGATACAATTTCCAATGTTTCAAGCAATGTTGACATTTTAGTTAGATGTTGTCTTCTCATTGGTTTTTCTCCCATTGTGCAATTCTGATACTAGCCATTCTTTCAGCAAGTACGATTTGGTTACAAGGATTGCAACACCATCCATCATGGATTGGTTCAGCATTATTTCCACCATACCAATAAACAGGTTTACCATCTCCATCATTACCTAAAAATTGAGGTTCAATATCTTTTTTACAGATACAACATTCAATGATTTTTGATTTATCAATAGACATATTTTCTCCTATTAAAATATTAAAGCTAAAATAATGATCACCAATAAGATGACCATTATACGAGATACGTTTGCTAGAAATTCACCCATTAAGCGTTAGCCATTTCTAAATTTTGCCATGCGTCTGATGTCAATAATTCTCTGACTACATCTGCTCTCTGTCTTTCTACATTTGGTTTATTAGCATTAGTTCTGCCACCATTAATAGTTTCAACTTTGAGAGTTTCAGGATTAAATCTTTCTACCTTATGATCAGTATGAGTTGACCAATGTGTTAGAGCATTATAACAACCCCAAAGAGTAGAACCTAATTCCTTTTTCTCTTCATCAAATAAACCAAGCAAGTAATTTAGCTTAGTTTCATTTACAGGATTGACACCAACTTCAGCAGATTTGGTTTTCTTAAGACAGATAGTTTGTTTTAACATATCAGCAAATTGTTGATCTGTTACTTGTATCTTTCTCCAATTTAACATCAAATCTTTCTGATGATGCCACATAGATAAACCCAAACCTGATTTTTGGATCATTGCACTAGGCGACAAATTTAAGGTATGTTTCTTTTTTTGATGATAAGATTTTTCACCACCAAACACCAAAGTATTTCTACATAAGTTTCTATATGCTCCTGAGAAAACTTGAAACGCCCAAGAAGTATCTACAGAATTAAACACATCTATTCTAGCTTTAACAATATCCTTAGAATTAGAAACAGGTATAGAAAGATCATCATAATATATAGTTCTTTGTGCTTGTAAGCCACCATTGATTAGCTTATCTACAACTCTAATATTCTGCTTAGGTAAATCTGTTTTATCTAGAATATCAGCTTGTAAAGAAAACAAATCTTGATGAGGTACAAGTTTGTAAGTATCTGCTATTGGTCTAGATTGTAAAACCTGACCTAAACTTTCATTGTACAAACCTGAATATCTTTCTAGCTTAACTTGATTACCAATTCCATTTTCATCTTCATCATAAGCAAATAAATCTATTCTTTTTATCTTTGCATTATCTGAAAATAATGAAACATCAAATGGATTGTTATGTTCGTGAATTGTATTTGATTTCAAGTTTGTTTCTTGATTTGTAATTATGCTATCCATAATTTTTTCTCTTTCTAGGCTAAAAGCCTTTTGGTTACGCTACCTGAATTAGTAGCTAAGTTAGTTCTAAACTATCTAGATTAAATAGCAAGTAGTTTATTTTTGTTTTTTATCTGCTTTTGTTTCTTTCTTAAAAATTCAAAATCAACTTTTTTTAAACCTTTAATAGAAATGTTTTTAGGAACATTTATTACTACAGGCTTGGTATCATTTAAAGCAATGGCTGACATTTTTTTGCCGTCAACTGTAATATCGCCACGAGTTTCTATCCAAACTTTAGCACCACAACTAAGTGGTTTATCAGGCGAATAGACTAACTCCATCTCGCCATTGACCTTGACATTATGTGCATAGGTATTCTTGCCACCTTGTTTGATTGTAAAGACAGGATTGTTTTCGCCATTCTTTGCATTGGCTTTGATTACATGTTGGTTCACATGGATACGAGCAATCTTGTTCATTATCTATCTCCTCTATCTTCAGGTAGATCATCTACGTTAACTAGATTATCTGAGCAACAAAACGGACAATCTTTTCCATCCTCAGTTTTCATTAGTTCATACTCATGTAAGACAGACTTACACCTAAAACATTGATATATTTCACTCGGCATTCCAAACCTCCAAAAGAGTTTCATCAATTAGATTAATTAACTCAAAACAAAATCGTCTAGTGGAACGAATTTCATTTTCATCTTTATGATGCTTTTTTAACTTATCTAAGACTTTAGTTAAAACTATCTCGCTTGGATAAACACCTGATCTAAGCTGATCTAGATAGAACTCTAATTGTTTTTCTTTGTTATGTAGTTCAAGTGCTTTCTCTTCAACTAGATTAACTTGACCATCATATTCGCTTTCAGCTTGTTGGATAGCATCTTCATCTGACATGCCCTCTTCCATAAGCTGATTTACTCTGTCTTCGATTTGACTTTCGTGAAAGTGTTCTCTGCTCATTTGTTATCTCCTAAAATTAAAATGAAACAAACAATTACTACAGATAAACTACCTAGTCAATATCTTTGTTGATATCTAGATAAACTCTAAGACATTTGGATTTCTCGATTGGCTGACCATAGCTATATCTTTTCCAACCCTCATTCTTCTTAGTTTCATCATTGAGATACTGACCACGAACCCTAAGTTTATAGCTGACATTATTCAAATATTCCCTCAATAGGCTGACAAATTTTCTGCCGTTACTGTCGTTAGGTATCTCGCTAAACACATACCTATCTCCCTTAACGCTAGTGACGTTATTATATGCCTTGTGCCAATAATCAAATTTCCCTTTTAAGAATGATATTTTTTCATCCTTTTCTTTGAGTTGTTTTTCAAGGCGTTGACAATTATCCCACATGATATTGTAAGCGTTTTTTGACACCATATCCAATACGTGTTGATTTAACTTATCTCTCTCTTTAGTTAAGTCATTAAATTCTTCTCTAAGTTCTTTTATGATATCTTTCGCATCTAATAATTCACGATTAATGGTCATCTTAGCCATCTCCATATCATTGGCTTTCTTTTTGTAATCATTTCTTTCTTTTTCAAGTTGATCTGCTCTTTCTTTTTGTTGTTGAGCATACATAACATCTTCAGCACTATCCATGCTACACATCTTGACAAAAGCATTTCTTACATATTGATCAGGCATGTTGGCTATGTCGATAAACTTGCCTTTACTTTTAGAATAATATTGTGTCATCATGATTTCTCCAATGCCTGTTTCATTTCTTCTTCTGACATTTTAGCTAGTCTTTCTTCTAACTGTGCATTAGTTTCGATACCATACAAGGTAGCTAGTTTATCTAATGTTTCTTGACCTGAACTAGACATTCTATCATATTCCCAATACAGATCACTTACATATTTTAATGTAAGATTTTTTTTCTCATTTACTAATTTTATTGTCATCACGATCTCTCCATAGTTTCGTATTTTTTCCAATTACCAAATTTATTTTCAGTTGTCAAACCTTTTAAGATACACTTAATAGTTTCATTGTTCCAACCATTACCAAGCATCTTATAACCTTGAGAGTTACTAACAGACTTACAGTAATCATCAGGTAAAGTTTGCAACCTACAACATTCCTTAACAGTTAGCTTTCGCCAATGTAGTTTATGTTCGCCATAAGCATCAGGATATCTACCTTTGGGCAAAGGCGAAACTACTGTATCTTTAGTCAAGGTAGATAAGCATCTTGACTTACCTGAGTCCGATACCTCTAATGTTTGAACTATAGGTAGACTAGTATCATCATCCTTACGAACACCATTACTATCTAGTCTTCTACCTGTGATTGATGCAGAGTTGCAAAGTATCTTAGGTTCTCTATGTCCACCTTGCATGGTAGTTAGAGTGGGGCATTTACCATGAATGGAATACACTCTCTTGATAATGTCATAACCTTTAAGATCAGCTATTCCTACCTGATGACAACCATCTCCAAATACTAACTGTCTTCTTGATTTCTCAAAGTACATCTTCAAGTTACCACCTTTCCAATAGTTTGCATCTAGACAGTATGACTTGTTTCTATCTACACAACCACACTCGATAATATCTTTAAGTACGATACCTCTATCTTCAGGCATATCAAACTCTAGATCAGTAATATACATGCGAACTCTACGTTGAGCAGATACCAAAGCACTATCAATGATATGTAGTTTTAGTTTTGGATTTATCTCTTGTAGTTTAGATAGGATAATCTGTTCCCATTCTTTTTTCATTTTGACATTTTCAAAAAGTAGTTTGACATTTGGATTGGCAGTATAGATAGCCTTATAGATGTCGAGGAATGTGAAAAACAATTTGGATTGTTCATGTTGAAAATTTAATTGTTTTCCTGCCACCGAAAATCCCTGACAAGGCGATCCACAAAAAATAACATCAATGTCTTTGTGTGAAACTAGCTTATCTAACACGCCTTCAACGCTACCTAGATGAATAAGATCATCATGGTTGTCGTTAGCTATCTGAATAGCATACTTATTGATCTCTGATGAATACCATTTAGTGACAGGCAAACCTAACTCTTTTACAGATTGCCTAGCTACACTACCACCTGAGAATAACTCTAAATAAATCATATCTTATCTCCTATATTTATGATCAGGGTTTCTTATACACCTAACTAAAAATATCTGTCAAATTATTTTTTTATTTTTTTTTTCTTGACGCAAAAATACATCTCATGGTATACGCAATTATCCCTTTGGGAGATACACCCCACGAGGTAGATTGGAGATAATATGAGTAGACCACATAAGATACCTGAAGAAACTAAGAGTTACAATCTGACAGTTTCAAAAGCAGATTATAATGAACTAGAGAAATTTGCTACTAGGGAGACAGATAGGTATGCAACACAAGTAAGCGTAGCTGATCTTATCCGAAATGCAATAAAACTATACTTAGAAGATTTAAGGATAGCAGATGATGGAAGAGATAAGAACTGACATTACTCAACGTACCTATGATAAGCACCATGTACTATGGGCAAAGCTATCTGCAGTACGTTTAGGTTTGGTCGACAAGGAGCAAGTTAAACTAGGTAATCAACGAGACTACCTGACATGGATGCCTATCTGTGTAGCAAAGTCTCGCAAGTTACTTAAACACAACTTTCAACTAGACAAGTTAGCACAAATGTATACTGTAAATACAAAACAGTATAGGGATGCTACCAACAAATGAGTAGATTAAATAAACATATATTAGCATTGGTTGTGATATTTATTATTTTACGGATGTTACAATCTAATGGTATAAATTTATGAAGTGGTTGAAAAGTTATGTTGAATCCCTTTCCATACCTGCTTATGGGCGTTATAGGTCTGATTGCCCTGTATGTGGCAAGCCTAACACATTTAGTGTAAGTGATAATGGCTTTGAAAGACTATGGTATTGTTTTCATGCTGATTGCAATGTCAAAGGTGGCACAGGTATTACCCTGACAAAAAACAATTCAAGTCAGGCGTTTGTTAAAAGAGAGACAAAACAAGAAGAAGCTGATATAGATTTTGTTATACCTGACACATTTGTATCTTTATCTAGAAACATCAACGCTGAAAATTATGTTAAGCAAGTACAATCCTACGATGCTTATCTAGGTGGATTAGCTGACATACGATACGATTTCCAAAGAGACAGAGTAGTCTATCTAGTTAAAAGTGGTGACAAAGTTGTTGATGCAACAGGTCGAAGTTTATCTGATAATAAACCTAAGTGGTTACGCTACGGTGTAAGCAAACAACCTTTTGTTTGTGGTTTGGCTGATATTATTTTTTTAGTAGAGGATTGCCCCTCAGCATGTAGCGTATCTAATCTTGTAACAGGCATGGCTTTGATGGGAACATCATTACTAGACAACCACATACAAGTAATTCAAAATTATAAAAAAATTTTTGTGGCTTTAGACAGAGATGCAACTAGAAAAGCAGTTGACATTGTCAGGCATCTGTCTAATTATGTACAGACAAAATTAGTTGTACTAAAGAAAGACCTGAAGAATATGGAGAAAGAGGAGAGAGATGACTTCATCAACAATCATATCAGTAGATAAACAAGTCTTAGGATTTTGTTTAGATGTTGATTTCTTTGCAAAGGTAAAGAACAAAATAGATAGAGATATGTTTGATAGGGAACTAAAAGATATCTTTGACACAATAGTATATTCCCACACTAAATACTCTAAGACCTTAACTAAGTCTGAACTTGCAGGAATATTCAATGACAGAAATCCTGCCATGCCTGACTCAGCTAGGAACAGAGTACAGGAGATCATAGCTGAACTTGACGATACGCCTACAGATAATGATGAGTTGCATCTAGACTTGGTCAACAATCTGTGGCTCAGAGATAGAGCAAGGCAGATAGGAGAGAAAGCACTTGAGATATTTACAGGTGAGAACGAAGAGTTTGGTGAATTAAGAAGACTTATTGATGCCGTAGAAGATGGCCGCATGAGTGACAAAACTACCTACAACATAGTAGAAAGTGATCTGTCTCAGCTACTTGAAGAAGAAGCAGGGGAGACAGATTTCCCTTTTCAATTCAACCTTATCCAAGAAAAACTTAAAGGAATGGATAAGGGTAATTTAGGGATAATATTTGCTAGACCTGAAGTAGGTAAGACTACCTTTTGTTGTTTCCTTGCATCATCTTACATCAAACAAAAATTCAAAGTTACCTATTGGGCAAACGAAGAGCCTGCCCAACGTATCAAGCTACGTATCATTCAATCTTATTTTGAGTTGACTAGAGAAGAGATGGTGATGCAAAAAGATCAACTACTTGAACGGTATCACTTTGAGATAGAACCCTACCTGACAATTATGGATTCGGTTGGTACATCTGTAGAGGAGATGGATGACTATGCAAAACTAAATAAGCCTGACATAATGTTCTGTGATCAGCTAGATAAGTTCCGTGTTGGTGGTCAGTACAATCGTGGTGATGAAAGATTGAAAGAGACCTACGTCACTGCAAGAGAAATTGCTAAGCGAAATCAACTACTTATATGGGCAGTTAGTCAGGCAAGTTATGATGCCCATGATCGACAGTTCATTGATTACTCTATGCTTGACAACTCTAGGACAGGCAAAGCAGGTGAAGCTGATGCAATCATAGGTATTGGTAAGACAGGATCAAGCGAAGTAGATAACATAGTAAGACATATCTGTATATCTAAGAACAAGATAAATGGATGGCATGGCATGATCAATGCTCAGATAGATGTACAAAGAGGAGTGTACTATTGACGTACAAACATGGTGACATTGGTGTAGATGGTCGTGTGTTTTGGTCGTACAATGCGAAGTCTAAAGGTGGAGAGGATTGGAGATCACCTGATCAGTTTTATAAAACAAAACAAGAAAGAAGAGACAGAGCAACAAGACTTAGAAAGATTAGAAGAAAGTGGCTAGACTACCTGAAGATGAAATGTGGTTGTCAAATATGTGGTTATAAAGAGAACCCATTTGCATTACAGTTTGATCACATTACAGGTAATAAAAGAAGAGAAGTATCTGACATGGTCACTTACAATTTAAAAACATTAATGACAGAGGTTAGAAAGTGTAGAGTGCTTTGTGCAAACTGTCACATGATACATACTATAAATGGGAGAAAGAAATGAATGTATTGACGTTAGATGTGGAGACAACACATAAAGCAAAGGAGTCAGGTGGCACTACTGCCCTACCTTACTTTGGTAATACTCTTGTATCGATTGGGTACAAGTGGCTAGGAGAAGATGAAGTGGGTTATGATTTTATATCTCACTCCGACAATCGAGCTTTTGTAGAGGATGGCTGGTTTGAAAAGATGCAGAAGACTCTAGATAGTGTTGATGTGCTTGTAGGACAAAACTTAAAGTTTGATTTGACATGGATAAGAGCCTGCGGCTTTAGTTATGATCGTCATGTGTACGATACGATGGTAGCTGAATACATCTTAGCTAAAGCAAAGAGGTGGTCACTTAGTCTTGAATCTCTTGCAAAACGATATGGTGTTACACAAAAAGAAAAAGATTTGGTTGCACCTTATCTAAAAGATGGTAAAACATTTTATGATATACCTTATGAGATTGTAGAAGAGTATGGTATAGCAGACGTAATCGCTACAGAACAAGTGGCACTAAAACAACTTGAAGCCTTTGGCACAACATTTGGAGAACTATTTAATGACATTAGTACCGACACTAAAGCTTTCGCTTGAAATGACAAAAGTCCTTACTCGGATTGAGATGAATGGACTTAAAATAAACTTAGATACCTTAGATAAGATAGAAAAAGAATACAATGAGGAACTATCCTATCTAGAAAACAAACTACAGACTATGGCTAAAGAAGCAATGGGAGATACACCAATCAATCTATCTAGTCCTGATGATCGTAGTGTTCTGTTGTACTCACGTAAGGTGAAAGATAAACCTTTGTGGTCAATGACATTTAATCTAGGGCATGAGATGAGAGGTAACACAATCAAACCAAAGCTACGTACTCGTATGAGAAAGAATGATTTCATTCGTAATGTGCGTAACATGACAGAGATCGTGTACAAAACTGTAGGTCAATGTTGTGCAGGTTGTTTGGGGCATGGTCGTGTTAGGCTTGTCAATAAGAATGGTGAGCCAAGTAAAGCATTACGGATATGCAAACCATGCAAAGGCAAAGGTGTTGTGTACACGAATACTAATGAAGTAGCAGGATTTAAGATTGTACCTCGTAATCCAAAAGATGTAGCATCTGCAGGGTTCAAGACAGATAAGATAACTCTTGAAGATAGATCGACAGACTTAAGTGGTGAAGCACGTGAGTTCTGTGTAGCCTATTCTAGATACAATGCTATTCGTACTTACCTATCTACCTTTGTTGAAGGCATGAAAAATAATGTGGATGATGATAACTTTGTGCATCCTGAGTTCATGCAATGTGTTACTGCTACAGGTAGACTATCTAGTCGTAATCCTAACTTTCAAAACATGCCACGTGGTTCTACCTTTGCTATACGTAAGATAGTAGAAAGTAGATTTGAGGGTGGCTACATACTTGAGGGTGATTACTCTCAGTTGGAGTTCAGAGTAGCAGGATTTTTATCAAAAGATCCACAAGCATATGATGATGTTGTTAAGGGAACAGACGTTCATAGCTACACTGCATCTATAATAGGGTGTTCTAGGCAGGATGCAAAGGCACACACGTTCAAACCTCTCTACGGTGGGGTCAGTGGTACTCCTGCACAACAAGCCTACTACACGGCTTTTAAAGAGAAGTATAGCAAGGTAGCAGAATGGCACAAAGAACTAGAAAAAGAAGCAGTGAAGACTAAAGAAGTGAAACTACCATCAGGTCGTGTCTATTCTTTCCCTGATGCTAAGTGGACAGATTGGGGTGCAGCCACAAATAGAACTGCTATCTGTAATTACCCTGTACAAGGATTTGCAACTGCTGACTTGCTACCTATTGCATTAGTTGAACTAGATAGAGTGATGCAAAAAAATAAAATGCAATCAGTAATATGCAACACGGTACATGATTCAATAGTTCTTGACGTACATCCTGATGAAAAAGATCAGTGTATCAAGGTATTATCTGAAGCCATGTTGTCTATTTCTAACGGCTCGAAAGCTAGGTATGGCTTAGAATACGACATGCCAATAGGAATAGAATTAAAAATAGGAAATAATTGGCTTGACTTATCAGAAGTTAGTTATTAGGATCAAATTACATTTTAAATAAACTTAAAGGAAATAAAAATGGAAACAAATGAAATGACTACAATCGGAAACGAAATGGATCAGTTAGTATCAGCATTTAGTGATGACGATACTGCTACGTTTATGGAACTTACAGGACAGGCTAAGAGTACATCCAATGTTGGTTTGCCTAGATTGAACATAAACTATGACACGGAGACAGATGACGGTGTTGCCTTGACTCGTGGCTCATGGAAGATGTTCTTAGACGGTGAGTTCCTTTATGCGAAGGAAGTGTTCATCAGACCTATCCTACGTACCTTTGAATGGAGTGTGTATGATATGGAGCAAGGAACTTTCACTTGCAAGTCAGTACAAAAGCCTACGTTGGCAGGAGAATTTCCTGACACATTAGCAGGCAATAAGTGTGGTAGATTATCTGCAAAGGAAGAAGAACTTCTTTCTGATGATGATCCACTCAAAGTAAAGTCACGATCTGCAGTATGTAATCAAGTTATATATGGTCAGGTTAGTGGTGCTTTTACTAAAGCAGATGGCACAAAGGTGGATGTGAAAGATAAGCCTTTCGTATCTTACTTTAAGCGATCAGGCTTTAAACCTATCAGAGATTTCATAGATAGCTTAACTAGACAAAAGAAGATTATGCAAAAGGTTATGATTAAGTTAACAACTAGCAGAGTCAAGTCAGGTTCAGTTACCTACTATGTACCAGTTCCGACTCTCCATTCGGAAGTGCAAGTCTCGGACTCAGATAAGGCATTGATGAAAGACTTCTCAGAGACCGTAAAGGCTCACAATGAGAATGTTTTAATTCAGCATCGAGAAGCTCAGAAACTCATTTCTCCTAGTGAGGAACAAGACTTGTCGGCTGATTTTGATGCTAAATCTGCTTAAAATCCAAGACTACATGCAGAAAGCTACTAGGGGGGAAGTCACGATCTCCCCTAGTGCTATTAAAGACTTTGCAAAAGAATGTGAAGAGTCTGTAGAAAGACAACTAAATAAGAAACGTGAGTTCAGCATACGCATGTCAGGTCTAGGTAGACCTCTGTGCCAACAGTTGCTAGATAGGCAAGGCATCGAAGAAGACATGGACTACAATGCTTTGTTTCGTTTTATGTTTGGAGACTTGGTTGAGTCCATAGTCGTACTCATAATGGAACAAGCAGAGGTAGAGATTGTTGCTAAACAAAAGCCTGTAAAACTTACTATTGCAGGGCATGAGATAACAGGAACACTTGATCTTATCTTGAGAGATGAGATGGGAGTGGAGAAAGTTTGGGATGTTAAGTCTGCTAGTGAGTGGGCATTTAGATTTAAATACACAGGATATGGTGGGTACGACAAGATAAAAGAAGATGATCCGTTTGGCTATGTTATGCAAGGACATCTATATGGTGAAGCTACAGGTTTGCCTTTTGGTGGTTGGATTGTTGTAAACAAATCCAGTGGCGAGATAGTTATGGTTGAAGCACCTGATTGGCAAGACGAGGATAGAAGAGAATATTTGAAGGATGCAGAGAAACGAGTAAAAAGATTACTTGATCCTGATCCTAATTTTGTAAAACCTTATAAGACAGAATTTGAAACTTACAAAGTAAAAGGTGAAGATGTACGAACAGGTAATAAAACCTTACA
>Ga0209645_1000608_pt1 | contig 18426 bp, 3 predicted proteins | sample ETNvirenome_6_30_FD_184070 | JGI IMG/M metagenome (GOLD analysis project Ga0209645, IMG submission 184070) | Marine viral communities from the Pacific Ocean - ETNP_6_30 (SPAdes) (version 2) | ecosystem: Environmental > Aquatic > Marine > Oceanic | place: Pacific Ocean | collected 2013-06-19
GGCGGTTGGCGCTCCCGGCCTTACAATCTATGACGAATACGACAATGCTGTACCAAGCGGTGGCGCTGTATTCTTGTATAGAAGAAATGCTGATGTTGCTGGCAGAAAAGCAGACTGGGACTTGGAGCAAAAACTTGTTTTACCAAGTGGCTTCATTAGAGACTACGTGGCTTCAACACCAACCACTGCTATAAAATATCCACAGACCGGCGAAACACAATTCTCTATACCGTTTCAGCAGTGGGAGATTGGTCAAGAAGGTCGTGAGTTTGGACATAGCGTTGCCCTAAGTTCTAGTGGTAATAACGAAACTGTTGTAGTTGGCGCTCCACATGCAGCTTGGAGTAGGCAGTTTACAGACCTAAACATTTCTGGTATTCCTATTTGTATGGCTGTATTTACGGATCAGTTCTTAGGCTTAGAAGAAAATATAAATAGAGTTGCCAATGAAGCTAGAGTGTTTGATGTTCTATATACTTATTTCGCAGAGCGCTGGGATTTACCAGAGTTTGATTTTAATCCAAGATTAGATATTAAAATATTAATATATAAACCATTTGGAGAAGGCGAAGAAACACCAAACATTAATACGGGTAATTATGATTTCTTAAAGTTTCGTTACATTAATAAACTTAGTAACTCTAGCGCAACAGTAGATTCAGTAACTGAAGAAATCAAAGAATTATTTGTTGATGCGTTTCAATTAAATGACGCTCCACATAGTGGCTTACCTCCAATCTTGGGGATATTTGCTGATAAATCACCGTCTACCAATTGGGGAAAAGATATAAATGAACCCATTGATGAATTTGTTAAATTCTACCAGTCTTACATATATGAGAGTGGCGTAATTGATCCAGAGTATTCAGTTCCCGATAGCGGATACGTAAACAAAATAGTTGACAAAGCTGAAAAATGGCATGAAGCTGCTGCGGACTTGATGGAGGAAACTCTTGATAGTGGCAACCTTATTGACAATGACGCATTAAAGTATATAGCTAGCGGCTTTAGCGCTAACGCTAACCCCGCTTTGGGTACATTTCAATTACCACCTTCTTCTGGCGGTAAAGTTTACATCTTCGATAAAGAAGGTGATGATATAAATCTAGTTCAAGAGATTAAAACCTACAGTAAGAGAGCTTCTACTTTAGCTCTTGGGGATGACGAGAACTATGATGATTTAATGAATTTAGAGTATGGCGAAAAAGACTATCATGACAGATTTGGTCACGCTGTTGACATCAGTAAAGATGGTAGAATTATAGCTATTGGTTCGCCGTTTACTAAAAGACCCTGTGAAGTATTTGAAAGAGTGGATAGCGAAAATGAAAGAATGTACTCTAACATTAGAGATTGGTTTGTTCATGCTAACGGTCGCCATGACTACAATGGATTAGACAATACCAGATTAGACTTTTCTGCGAACGTTGGTAGATACGATCAGCTTTTAGAAGAATCTGGTGTAACTGTTGCTCAACAACAATCTTATCTAGAACTAAATGCTTCTGATAAATTTTTCTATAGAACAGATGTTAGTTTCTGGGGTGCTACTAATACTATTGAACTATACAAAAAGATATACGACTATAAATATACCGACATTCCATACACTGGTACGTGGGGCTTCCTAGCTAGTGAATTTGCTCCTACTTCAAGGTTGGGGTATAGCTGCGCTGTTAGCGACACTGGAAACATTGTTGCGTTTGGCGCACCTACAGACTCCTTCAATGAGTTTGATGATCTTAATGTTTGGTACGGTGGAACTACACAGCTAGAATCTGGTAATAATCGTTGGCCGTCAACTACAAATGCTGGCGCTGTTAGATTATTTGAATCAAGAAAATACTACCCTCACAGTGGTGTTGTAGAGTTTACTAGGTTTGGCAACCTTGATAGATCTCTTAACCAAAACGACACGTCTATTTCTTATGAAAGGATGGGCATTTACTTTGGCGCAAATGTAAAAGAAGAACTAAATACAAAGCCTAGATCATTTAGAAAGATGGATTTTTCTGAAAAGAAGATACCAGAAGATGCGGGCGTTGCATTTATCATTACACCGGAAAGAGATGTTATATCTCAAGCGGGTGGAGATGAAGTTCTTAATAACATAAAAGAGTGGCTAGCTCTTGGTGATAGAACTTTAGTGCTTGTGGCTAACGACCCTAAGTTTGAAGATGGTGGCGCATACGCAAAGTCTACAGATATTGTAAACACAATACTTGAAAAACTTGGATCAAGAATGGTTGTTCAGGCGGCAAGAAATCCTGAAGAAGCTTTACTTGAATGTGCAGAATCTGGTTCTTACAATGTTATCAAATCTTTCCAGCCAGAATACAATCACACCACCTTTAGTGACTATAAATCTACAATTAGTACTGATAATATTTATGCTATGGGTGTTGCTGATATTAGAATGAAACTTAGAGACAGTGAAGCTGCTGTTTTCCAAGGCTATGGCGTTCAGATGCCATGTAACGATCCAATAAGACCACTCAACCCAGAGCCAGAATTATTATTACAGCAAGGTGGAGACCTTAGAGCGCAGTGGAACTCCATATGTTCCATTTGCGGACCTAACGGTTGCGCAGAAATAGAATACAAGACCAACTGGCCTATGTATTTTGACAATCCAAACCCAAGTAGATCGTGCGATCAGTATCCACTTGCTGGAAATTTAGATTCGCCATATGAAGATCCACGCCCTATTTTAACTGCTGCTAAAAGAACGCCAGACACAATTAAAATTATACCAGAAGTAATTATTCCTGAAGAATGTACGTCTGGAGAGATATTTAAACAAGTTTGTTATGAAAGTGGCGTGTCCTTCCAAAGGTTAGCGTCAAGCCACATAGAAGAAGTTGCGTTTAATATTTACGAGCCTTTTGTGGCAACAAACGGCCCAAGTGGTACGTTTAACGCATTTAATCTAAACACCTTCTTTAATCCAGATGCACTTAATTTCAAAAATCCAATTCTACAAGCTAAAGGTAAAATTGGCGATCCGGTTATGGTTAGAGATGGCTCTGATACGCAAGTTGTTTCACCAGATAGTCCTCTTGTGTGTCAAGAAGTTCCTAGCTATGCGGCTGCTGGATCTAGAGTTGTTATGATTGCTTCAACAAGGCCAGAGACATGCTTGAATCTTAGTCAGTGTGGAAGCCCCGGAGAAGAAGATTATAATATACCTTTCTACATTAATCTTGTTAAAAGAAACTGCAATGCAGGAGGTGTAGTTTATCAAATTGGTGGCTGGACGGGTAGAGAATCGTTTGCGGATGTAATGTCTGATTTTGAAGAAGCGGGCGGAGAACATGATCCTAATACTAGATCTAGTCTCAGTGGCATACTAGTGAGACAGGGTGATGTTACTCTACAAGAAAATTTTACTCAGCATGAAAGCTATGGCGTTGCGGATGTTCTTTGGATTGCCGATCCAACTGGATACGATGAAAACGACGTTACAAGAATAAAACAATATCTAGCAAATAACGAAAACAAAACGGTTGTTATAACATATAATATTCAACCAACTGTTTATGAAGAAGATGCGTTTGGAAATATTTCTAATATAATATCTCAACCTTATGATACAATTAAAAATGTAACAAAGATTTGCGAAAAGCTTGAGTTAGATATGAAGCCAGCATATTCTAGCTTAATTAATGACTATGTTTCACTACAAACACAAGATGAAGCACCTCAAAAAATAAATTATAATTATGACATGGTTAGTGGGTGTGAATTTGGTTATGGCTGGAATGATAACACCACTAAAGAAGATACGTTTGTAGGTTATCTAACAACGTACTTAGATAGCCCAACTTTTGCCGGTAGAAGAACTGAGTTTGAAATTGTGCCAATAATTGGCGCTGATTCTTCTGAACGTGTTATTAAATACGAAGAGGGCTTACAGACCTCTAAACCGAGATACACTGAGCAAGCATACTTTACAATGAACGCGCAGTCATCTGTTACCTTCCCAGTTGTTGACAGTTCTGGCTATAAAGTTTTCGTAAATTATATATCTGAAACCGACGATGATAAAATTGACACGGGAATAACAATTTCTGATAATAGTCAAGAAGGTGGTAGTTTTGCTTTTGATGTTTTAAATAAAACAGAACTTGGAGTAGTTAAGCAAAAATCTTATGTTATTGAAGTTGGAAGTTCCGGCACTGAGTTGACAGTTGCGTTTGACGCTAACGAAACCACAAAGATAGATGCTGACACAGTTTTTGTCGAACCAAGATCTGTTAGAATTGTTTCTGTATCTGGCTGTCCGATACCATACGAAACCGTGGTGTCGAACAAGAAAATATGTAAGTCGGTACACGACAGATGGGAAGTAACTTGTACACCCGGAACTACTATTCCTGAGCAGCAAATAGTTATACCCGGAAGGCTAGAGCCAATCTCCACGAGTCGCGAGAATTATCTAGAGCCGGGGTTGACAGATTGCGACACTATTACTACACAAACGCTAATTGAAGATGGGCCAGTTATTGCCGCTGAAGAATTAGAAAACTTCTCTTCCTTTAGTTCTGGTAAAAGAAGATCTAGAATTGTTGTTATTTCTGATCCTACAATCATTCAAGGTAAGTGTCCACACTACAGAGATAATGCCGTTGGTGACAATCAAAAGTTTATCAGAAGTCTATATCTACCCAGCCCTCAAGAGTACACAGAAGAAAGTAAGTTTGAAGAAAACCCAGAGTACTATGAAACTGGTACAAAGTTTGAGTATGTACAAAAGGTTAGAAGTCCAGAAGCGGGTAGTCCAGCTAAGTATTATTCGCTAATTGGTGAAGATGGTTTGACAAGACGATTTGGCGAACCTTTACATTCAGCAGTTGCCGGAAATCAAGCGCTATTTAGAAGTGACGAAGATGATTTTGATCCAGCAGATGTTTATAGAAAAAGAAACCCTCCGTTCGATCAAATTGAAGCTGAAAGAAATACTTTTGTTAATCACATACGAAATACATACGGTATTACACCAAGGTTTAGTGGTGTGTTCCAAGGTCTTGGTCCACTAACTAATGCACAAAAAGATGAGGCTGGCGTACAAAGATTTGCCACTAGTGGCGATCAGCTAATTGAAATAAATGTCATCTACTATCCGCAGGATGAGGGTATACAGGGTGGTATTACTGTATTACAAAAATTAACAGGTAGAGATTATCTAGATTATATTGATACGTTCTCTGGATATCCCGGCGATCTGTTTGGTTATTCTGTTGACCTTAGTAATGATAAACTAATTGTTGGTTCTCCGTTTAATGGATTTAATGCTGGCAAAGTTTGGGATTGGACAGAAGTTTCTGGATCTTTGTCGGGCTACAAGGTCAGTGAATACGGTGGTGCTGGCGCAGCGTTCTTCTTTGAAAGAACTGGCAAAGGCGCAAACGCTAAATCAGAATTCTTGCCGTTTGAGTATAAAGATAAATTGAAAGGAGAAAGTAGTAACGTTGGTGTTAGCGGTGGATTAACTACTGGCAATATACAGAACCAAAAGAACATCGGAACAGAAAGACATCAAGACCACACAGATGAAGACTTCAGGCAGACTGATCAATTTGGTCGATCTGTTGCGGTTGCTTCAGATATGTTTGCTATCGGCGCGCCAAACCACGACTGGATCACCGAACACAATCACATCTACGATGGCACTTCAGCCTTCCTTAGAAAAGAATTTACCGAAGAGTTTGATATACCGGAACATAGCTATCCAGAGTCAAGCGGAAAACCCGTCTTGAATGATGGCGCTGTATACACCTTTAGGCATGACTTGACAAACTTTGGAGACAGAGCTAAGACGGTTGTGTTTGCGGAAAAATTAAATAAACAAAAATATAAAGGTAGATTTGCTTCTAATCTAAGCGACCCATCGGGAACTGAGAATGATAAATTTGGAGCGTCTGTTGCGATGCACAGATCTTTCCGTGGCGACAGTGACTACACGCTTGTTGGAGGTGCTATAAATCATGACCATCCAACCAGCGGAAATCATGGTACGCCAACCTTACGAAACGCTGGCGCAGCATTTACCTACGACGCCATGCTGAGAGAACAGCCAAAAGTTATACCAACTGAGGGTGGTTATATCTATGCTAGAGCATTTGGGGCAGATAATTCAGATAATATATCATTAATTGTTGAGCAACCTATTTCTGGTGAGCCTATAACATACAAAGCCTCTGGAATAGTGTTCGCAAATCAATATGGTGAAATATACCTTGAGGGTTCTGGATTTGACCCAGCAACCAAAGGGTTTACAATCCATAGGCCATTTGTAAAATATATTGCTGGCAAGCCAATAGCTGGAATTACTATTAATAATAATATAAACATGGTTGTCAAGGGTGTTCCGGGATCTGGTTCAGCAGATATGCCATTGTTTATAAAAGATACTAATGGTGGATACGTGTATAATAATGTAGATTTATATACTTCTGGTAATATAGACTATGCTAGCGGGGACATGACAATGTATGTCTCTGGAGATAGGTTCTTCAATTCTGGTGAGATGGACTTGTTTGTGTCTGGTGTCTCAGGGGTAAATAGCGCTTCGTTAGATTTACGAATTAGGGGTAAATAATGCCGATTAGAATAAGATACAAGAACGATCCAGCGCAAGAGTGTACAATTAGACCAACTCCGTTTGTGTCGATTGCCACGAATGTTTTGAAAAATGCCGCTGGAGATCCGTTTGGTGTTAATTACTCTATAACCCTGACTGGCACTATATTAGCAGATGAGGGTTCACCTTACACAGTCGATCACGTTGGTTCTGACGGAAATGCTTTTGGTGACAGGCTGCCATTTGCGTCTGGGGACTCTGAAATTACTATTCCAAACAGCAAGGGTCCATACGGTCAATTTGACACTAATAGAAGTCACCAGTCAACAGGAGAGGGTGGAGGTCAAAGACCGCCAGAGCAAAATGTTGGCCTGAGAGATAGGGCGGCTGCCATTCTGTCAAAGCAGCGAGTTCTTAGAGGCTTGTTTGCTCAAGATGGGCAGAGACTAGAGATATCTGACATTGATGGTGATAGAGCGGTCATAGTCTGTTATCCTAGAGTTCTTGATATAAATTTTGATGAAGGTTTGTACATAAACACATGTACTTATACAATTGTCCTTGAAGCTGACATGCTACTGTATCCGAATGGAGACAACGACGCCAACCTGATGCCAGATATTGAGGGGTTGTACGTTGTCGGAAAGGCTGTAGAGCTACCATCTGGAGAGGCTCATGATGGACTAACTGGATCGCCCGCCGACACTGATATATTTAATATTTATGACGGTCAACAGGGTATAACAGAAAAGAAGCTAATAGAGCAATTCAATGCTAGATTCATTCAAGACTACAATGAAGACTGGTCTTTAGAAGTTGATGAAGGTCAATCTGAAAGATACGACAAGGCTGTAAACCCTAACCAAGATACATTCCTACCTAGAACTTATCGTATTAGCCACACTATTAGCGCAGTTGGTAAAAAACACTATTTTGATCCAAATGCCGGAATTGACTTAAATTCAGATCAATACCTAGACTCTGAGGGTAATAGAATCCCCGGAGTTGAAGATGGCGTTATACCTGCTTGGGTGCAGGCTAAAAAGTTTGTTCAAGAAAGATTATCTTACGGAAATCCTAGTGGCACCTACCCCAATGTATTTGGTCAAATTGGCAAAGGTACTGTATCTTTAGTTAGTCAGTACAGAGGTTACAATCATGTTATAACTGAAAATGTTGACATGGCTGGAGGATCTTACAGCGCTACCGAAACGTGGGTTATGGCTAGCGGAAACGCACTTGAAAACTGGTCTGCGTCCATCAACTCATCTTTAAATAGTCCTTTTGTCAGCGTGTCCATTGACGGTTCTGTTAGAGGACTTAGCGAGTACACACCCAGTGGTTATCACGTACAGGAAAGAAATAATCCAAACTCAGAAAATTATGGAGTTAGAACTGGGTTTGAAAATGCGCAACTAAAATATAACGAGATATCTAACTCCGGTAAATATGGTTTTGTGTCAGATGTTTTCAAAAGAGCTAATAATTTAGTTGCCGTTGAGTTAAATGCCTCACCTAATTCTATTAGTCTTGGTACGAATGAGTTTACTGGAGAGATTACATATAGTTTACAGTTTGACAACAGGCCAACAAATATTATTTCTGGCGTATTATCAGAGCAAATAAATGTAAACGATACATATCCCGGAGATGTTTTTGCTGTTATCCCAGTTATAGGTCGTCCAACTGGACCAATTCTACAATACGTTGGCGGTAGAACAGAATACAGAAGAGATGTAAATATTAGTCTAGTTGTGGATTATACAAAGCTGCCATACGGCAAAACTAGAAATCCGTTGCTGCTTAAAAAACCTAGTATCGTTGAGCCGACAGCGACACAAATAGCTGATCTACTCAAAGAACTCAGCCCAGCAAATGAGCCGGGAATTAGAAAATACTTTATAAATGCGCCGACAGAAAGCTGGAACCCAAAAGACGGAAGTTACTCCTTTAACATTTCTTGGACTTACGAGTTAGATAAATGACAATCCCTAGTAATGACAAACTTTATCAATGGGGCTATCACAGCCCCGGTAAAGATCCTGTTTTACCTTTATCGAATGAGCAAAGAGAAATTTTTGAAAGGGTTATCACCACTTCTACAGGAAGTGTTGCAGTTGGTTATCAATTACTTCCATCTGGAGAGGGGTTTGATGATCCATCTAAGTATTACAACATAGCATTAGATGACAATCAAAGTCATATTTCTGCTCCGGCTTTGTATCCGCACGACCCATCTGAAGCTGGACTCAGGATAGAAAGGGGTAGTTATTACTTTTCTAGTGGTAATTATACTGTTTGGCCTAGCCCAAGCGGTCAAGACAGGTACAGCGCGTACTGGTGGGACTCTAGTGGTATCTACTTTACCTCAGATATATATGGGCAAACTTACTCTGCGCTTCCTACTTTACCGTCTGGTAATCTTGCTTCTGTAGTTTTGTTTGATGATTTGGATCATGAAGCTTACTTTTCTACAGGGGAAATAAAAGCTAACGAAAACAAGCAATACCTAGTTTGGTTAAATGGTAAGAACGTAGATCAGTTAGGTATTCTTCATCATGGTAAGCTATTAAATAAAATAGTAAAAATACCAGTCGGTTATAGTAAGAGAGATAAGAAATATCTTTATACAGACGAAGAAAGAAAATATTATTATAGCCACTTTTCTAATGCCGATCACGATAAGATAGACAAGGGCTTTGAAGATTTTCAAATATTTTATAAGTATATTCACTATATACCTAAACTTAAAAATCAAGAGCAATTAACGCACGAAAGAGTTGACGATTCAAATGAAATTCCATTTCTTTCAAACGTTAAATCCGTGTATTTATATAGTGTGTACGGTCTTAATAACTTTTTTGTACCGATCTTGAGAGCGCCGACTTTACCTTTCCCTCCAGCCGAAAGGGGCGAAAAAGAGTCAGAAGATTTAGAGTACAACTCAGAAGAAGATTTACAAAAAAAGTTTGAAGCAGTTAGTGGACTTTTAGGATTATAAGATGGCAAATGAATATAACTACAGTATAATTCCAAATACTGGTATAACTAAAGAAGATTTAGGGAACCAGAATTATTTAGATGGGCCAGTCTTGCCGCAGGGTAAAGACGGCTCATTGTCTGTTGGTGGTTGGACAGATGCTAACCGTGGCTTTTGGCAGCAGACTTTTCTTGGTGCTTCTATCAGAAATTTTAATCTTAACGCTGGTTTTGGTGACACTAGCTCTTCTCTTTCTGTAGATCTTGCAAATGATGAGTACAACAAGTCTGACGGGACTCTGCTTGGTTCTGGTGACGATGTATACCACAATGGATCTAGGGACGAGTTTGAACCACCTGTAGTTGGCTCACCTGTATTCTTTAAATTTGGTCAAAATCCAGCTACGGTTGAGCAGGCGTACAGAAAAACTTTTGACGACACATATGGGTTCTATACTTTTGAAGATTTTGAGTTAGAATCTGTAAGTGGTGTTGGCGTACAAGACCCAAACTATCCGTCTGGTGTTCGTACTAAATTAAATATTCCAGATAAAGAGTATGCTTTTTACTCAGGCGCTGTAGCAGAATCTGGATATCACGCTGACGTATTTACCGACAGAACTAAATATTATGACATAGAACATTACGATTTTAAAAATCGTGGTGAAAATCACTTCGTATTTGGTGGCATCTTACAGACTTACACAGAAAATCGAGGCGCTGGTGGAGCGCCATTGTACAACGCTAAAATTACAGACCCAAGAGAAATATTATCTAACGTTACTGTACTTTTAAATAACTATCAAGGCACTACCTTTAATAATAAAAATTTAATAAATGTATATGGCTTTTTAGAATACGATCCTAGCGATCAATTAAAGAGATTTTTAGAAGGTTCGTTTGACCAGAAAAGAGTTCTTCAAAAGTTAGTCGCTGGCGATGGTAGCATTTCTTACATTTATGATGATGTATATCATGCGCCTTCGCTGTCGTATCCTGACGAATTTTTGCCAGAATCTTTAAAGGGTGAAAATATATCAACAGGATCTTTCAAGCCAAAGTTCGATAAGGCATTATTCCTAAATGATGATGTAGATTTTACGTTATCTGAATACGCTGAAAACTTTGAAGACCTTGGTTGGATGGCAAGTAATTTCCCAATAACTGGACAGGGTTTCTCCAGAAGATCTAACAATGGAATACCTTGGTATAGAGTATCTCAAGCTCTAGCAACATTATTTAATTATTATGGATATTTACCTAGAGAATACCATCAAGCTGGCTTCGGTGGTACAATCAATTTTAGAGGTTACAATTATGTTGTAGACTTTACTGGCTTGCCTTTAAATCTATTACCTAAAATGTATTTTCTAGACTTTGACCAGTTAGACTTGTTATCCCTAGCACAAGAAATCTGTGACGTAACTAGTCATGAATTGTTTGTTTCTTTATTGCCGGTTATTGACCACCCTGCATGTAGCAGATACTATTGGCGAAACAGATGGAACGCAGAGCAAAAAGATTTAGAAAAAAATCAAATTGTTGGAATCATAAGATTAGATGCCATTAATAAAACTAGGCAACCAAAATATGGAGCCATAAAAGAGTATCTATCTCGCTTAGAAAAAAATAAAATTTATGTTGGAAATCAAGATTTAGGCTACGAAGTTTCCAATGTCACAACTGACAAGGTTGTTGTTGGCGCACAAGAGATAGAAATGCATTTCTTTACCAACAATAAAGATAGAGACAACGTTCAACTTAGAAGAAAAAAAGACGGGCTTAATAATTTCTTTGACGTACTTCAGCAAGACCAGTGGGAATTACAAACATCTTTAAGTCAACAGATTTTACCTTTTTACGGTTTTCTTGGAGACAAAGCTGTAACAATTCCAAAAGGCTTTGGGGCTTATAAGCAAGTAATTCTAGACGCAAAGGGGTTGGATGCTCACGGAGTTGGCAACTACTATGTAGCGACAGAGATGGAATTAAGACATGCCGTCGTTTCATATGAGCAGTGGAGAGACTTCTTATTGCAGTATGATGAAACGTACCTACAGGAAATGTCAGAAAATCAAATATTTTGGAAAAACCTTACCAATACTGCACTTGAAGACAAGATAAGACCACTAAAAGATCTTGTTGAAACACAAGAGCTTAAACAAGAAATGGATAGGATTGCCGGTAAATCTTATGCGGTCAGTGTTCCGAGATCTGTTTGGGATTCAGAAAAAAATTATATGGGTCCAGACGGGCTGCCAGCTAGTCCATGTAATCCACCATATGGCTATCCCCTTTATTACAAGAGGGCAGAAAAAATTGGTATACCTGAAGCCGGTATAGCAGAAATACAAGGCGCAATAAATACCATTATATCGAATATAGAGCGCGCTGAAACTCTTGATGATGAAAGAGAAAAATACTTTTTTGACAATAGAGATGAAGCAATTGCTAAAATTCATGAAATAAGAGCAAGATTAGAAAAACTACATAGTGGTTACAATAAGACTGGTGAAGCAGATTCCCCATATAAAGATTACATTAGTGCTGTAAACGTTCAACTCAATCAACTAGAAAACACTTGGAAGAATGAGACAGATAATTTAAGAGGTTATACTGGTAATGCACTAGCAATATTAAAAAATACTAGAGATGGTATACCTCTCACAAAGTCGGTTCCAGAAGAAGCTAAGAAGCATATTAAAAATGCAAAAAGAGTTTATGAGTGGATAAAATCAATTGCTGATGAGTGTCTAGGTAAAAAGTTTTTAGTCAAAGTGCCAAAAGCCTGTAACTTAAATTATAGTGATAAAATTCAGTTTTATCCAGATTTTACTCAAAATATAGCAACTGGTCCATTTGGGTTTAAGCCATTACCTATTGATACAGATCCGGGATATGTAAATTCTCCTTACTTCGATCTTGAAATTTCCTACTTAAAAAATGCTTTTCCAGTAAATCCTTACAGATCTATGTGTGAGCATTACAATGACTATGTAACGCTTAAAGAAGAGTATCCAGCAATAGACCCTAAAACCTTGACCGTCTACACGGCCAGTAAAGCTTATACTCATGGCGCTTTGAAATGTAATTGGAATCCCGTTTCAGAGAAGTGGGATCATAATTATAAACCAGAGCCGCAGGGTGGATTTTTCAATTTTGCCTTGTTTGACAGGAACATGTCTTTTTCAGAAAGTAGAGACGTTGAAAGCAAGCAAGGAGAGTTACCCGCCGCTGTAGAACAAGGATTAGTTCCTGTAGATTTGACAAATATTTTAGTCTCTAATAATAGAATTGGAGCTTATGTTAGATTTGACAACAGTCAGTATTATGATTTTTCTAAAATCCCATCAGACAGTCTGACTCAACAGACAAGAGATAGATATGGCAATAGATTGTTTGTTGCTGATGTTTCAGAGACTTTGGAGAATGTTGATCCAGATCCAACAGATTTCTTAAACAATTCTATGAATGACATTTCGTCACAGGACGCGATGAATAAAAGCCTGAAACGTAAACCTAAATCCGTTGCTTATGTAAAATGTACAGTTTCAGAAGAATTATTTATGACACCACCAATAGTAGAGACTTCTACTAACATATGGGCAAATGATTATGACGTTACGTTTGCAGTTCAAGCTCCAACTGTTGCGCAATTTACTGATGAAAGTGGTTGCGTAAGTACTAGAGGTATTGGCTCAGACATGATTCCTGTATTTAGAGTTCCTAAAGGTGGCGCTCCGGGGCCAATTAAAAACAATTTATTATCGTTTGGTAGATACTACGATACGCATCTAGAATCAAATATTATAGTTACAGAAAATCAGTTGTTAGACCCCGATAATGTCTATGCTTTAATTACACTTCCCGGTAGAGTTACACCTATAGCGGAAATTAGATATTGTGATAGCGTTTTACAAAGTTACGAACCTGTTAAACTTAAAAATATATTAACACAAGATGTAGTTAGGCATCCAGATTTTATAAATCCGCCATCTAAAATAAATGATAATAAACCTCCAGTGTGTGACTTTGTTTCAGACCTTGAAGAAGTAAATTACGATAGCGTTACGAAAGCTAAACATGAACAAGAAAAAATATTACGAGGTCTTTCATTTGCTGCGAATAAAATAAACTTTACGTCGCCTTCACCAGTTTATCCTGATATTGTAGCTCTACCTTTAATGTCTATGGAGCGATGCTACGGACCTTGGCAATCTGCCACCAGTCTGAATGTAGATGCCGATCCAAGAGAAAGATATTTTGACATAGGCGGCAAAGTAGAATTCATAAAGGATGAAAATCTTGCGCCTTGGAATTTTGCGGGATATCAATTACTAAACGAGGCAGGCGCATTAAAAGCGCAGCTTTCAAACAGTTTACTGTTATTTAGTGAGCGAGGCGGGTTTGTCTACGCAGATTATCCAAGCGGTATTTCTCTTGCTAAACATCTACTAAATGAAGGACCGCTTATTACATCTATATCTGTTGATGTTGGCGGCGGTGGTTTACAAACAACTGTTAAAATGGATTTGTATACTTCTAAATTTGGTAAGTTGCAAAAACAAAAAGAGATGGCAATATCTCAAGTTGCTAGAGAGCGCCAGAAAATTATAGATCAAAATAATGCTGCGATCAGAAGAGGTCTTGGTAAATCTCAAGCAAACATGGATTTGTACGGTGACGTATTAAAAAATGGTGGTCAAGATCTAATTAGGTTAGCAAAAGCAAATCCAGATGAATACACTGAATTACAAAAGGGTAAATTCTTAAAGAATATCACAGTTATGTCTAATAACATAGACTCTAAAACTGGAGAGTTTGTTAGAGAAAATGTTATCATGAGTAAAGAATATTTTGATGAACTGAAATTAATCTTTCCTAATAATAATGACCTAAGAAGGAAGGAGGCTCATGACTTTTATTTGGAAAATCCAGCAGAGGTTTGGGATTACATAAGAAATGGACCGACAGAAAGCACACCTCAAGAAGTTATAAACGCTGGGGACGAATTAATAAAACGAGGAGGTAATGAATATCAACAAATATCAACACCGCCTCAGAGCCATATAGGAACATTTTTAGAGGATACATACGGAACAGCTTAGGAGATACACATGCAAATTTCAAATAAACAAAAAAGAACAGAATACCATTTAATAACTTGTAATCATCCGTTCATGATGGACGTTGGTATGAGTTCATTTACGTTGCCGCAGCTAATAGACTGGTGGAATTTTAGATCTAATGGTGTTTATGTAAATCGAGCGTTTTTTCCTGAGCAAAACTTTGGTCTAGGAGATTTAATTGATCCCATCACTACAATAGAGGTGTCCAATGATGCTTTTGACCCCCCACAAATTAATACTTATGATATTAGGACTTTAAATTCTTATTCTTTTAACGCTTGGAGATTTGAAAAATATAACGCAGGTAATTATAAGAATTATTCAGTTTTACCCGGAACAGATATTGATAGCATACGTACAGCGTACAGAGTTGAATCAGAAGAACCTGTATCGTGGGAATATTATAATAATCATCCAGACGTTTCTATTCAAGATTCAGACCCTTACAATTGGGAAAACTTAGATATTAGATCGTATACAGATAAAGAATTTGATAGAACTTCAAAAACACTAATTGATTTTCCAGAGTTAAAACGAAAAAAAGAAATTATTTCCGGTGGGCAATCATTAACCACTTTTGATGGCGTTATGCCTGTTAATCTTATTGCCATGAATGACTATTATAACATATTAGGTTATTCTGACAATCCCAAAGATAATGCTACGAAAAAATTCTTACAAGATATTAGAAGATCTAAAAACGCTAGTTATATTTCTTGGAGTGGTGTTGTACCCTTATTTTTAAATGTTTTTGAGGGCGGGCAAAAATGCGTTTCTGATGAAAACTTTGTATTCAAATTATATCTTTTTGATAAAAAAAAGCCACTTGACTATTCTAAATCTCAAGTTTTTCCAAGTATAACGCTTGGTACTCACGCAATTGGGCCTGATGGAACTAATCAAAAGGGCAAGGTGGATGGCGATTCTTTTGCTATAACGGATGGCGCTCCAGACAAAAAGGTTGGCGGTAAACTTAAAACATCGTACAGATCTTATGATGGAACATTTTCTGCTGGATCTGAACAAATATATGGAGTTGTAGTTTCAGAAAGTATACCTGCCGCATCTTTTGCTGATGATATGCTTGATTGGGCTGAAAATATGGATATAGAAGAGCATTTCAAGGATGCTGTTACTAATCAACACCTTACGCCCGGTTCTGGCTTAGTTATTACTATAGACATGCAAAATTCTAATCCGTTTCAATGGGCGCCAAACTATGCTAACCCGAAAGGATGTAGAGATGACAACAAAGAGAAAGTTAGTGTAAATGTATTTAATATGTCCACAAGGCAATTTACCAAAGGTGAGACTGTACTACTTACCGATAGATATAGTCTGTGGTTTATTGATCCAGTAGCTGAAGGTGCGGAACCTGCACTTCCACTTAAAAAGACGGTTAGCAAGTGGCAATTCACTTACCATATTACAAATCAAGATTTCTTTTATAGGTTTGCTGACCCTACTGAAGAAAATAATGTAATCGACGGCGGTCAGCACTTAAACCCTAAAGTTATAAACTGTATGGATGCAGAGCAGGCGCTATCTAGAAAGTACCTTGCTGCTAGAAACGCAAGTAGTTACGATTTAAAATACGGCCCAAATTCTTCAAATACAGACTCAGACTTTATAGAAGAAAGAGACGCTGGGAAAGCTTGGCCGGGGTATGCTCAAGTCACCAGTTGGGATTTTATGGGAACGCATCTAGCTGGGTTAAGAGAAGAGCGTGACGGCACCAATTTAGGCAACGCCCTTGTTCTAACTACAACATCTAAAAATCATAGAGGTGAATTTTTACAAGAGTTTAATAATGATGGGGTACTCGGTGTTGGTAGATTTACTGCGCCATTTTTTGGTTGTGCGTTTCCCGATGGCTATCTTGGCGGAGATGAAACAGATAAGTATGCAGATTTAAATGCTGCCGTGAAAGAAGGGGATAATTTTACTGGTAAAGGGTTTTATGTTAGTGGGCAAGATATACGTGTAGACGAAGCGTTTTTTAATCAGGACAGTTTTGCTGTTGACGATGCTAGTAATACCGGTATTCTTGACCCCACTAACACTTTCAATAATATAAGCACAAATATATCTCCATTGTATTTTTTCAAAGAGCTTTATGATGCGCAAGAGGTTGCAGACGAACCTCACGTTAATATATTTAGTTCTGAAGAAAGGTTATTCCATTTACCGGCAGATATGGGTGTTAACGGGTCGTTTAACGCTGAGTATGGCGGACCTATATTAAATTTAAACAAGGTGCAAAACTATTTAACAAGCCCAATAGAGTCTAATTGGTCTAATCCTACAAGTGTTTACAATAATTTTCATGATTTTTGGCAAGATCCCGCATCTTTTCAGTGGTTGTATAATATTGTAGACAGTGAGACTAAACAAGAAACAAATGATCCTGACAATTCAACATTCGATATAAGACCTAAAAATCCTAATAGGGTTGAGTTTAGACCGCTAAGAGACTCTGTTTTTGCTCAGTTTGACCCACCTCAAGTCAACCTTGAAAACATGGTTGCTGGAGTATGTGACTCTGGCTTTGCGATTACTAATATTCCATACCCAGCAAAAAGATTAGTTGAACAGGGTTTTAATAATTATCCTACTGTGGCAGACGGAACAATAACACCTAGTGCAATCAATATCAGTAACTATGGTGGAAATAAACCGCTTTGGGGTTGGAAAACTAAAGAAAGATTATTGGTAACTTCAGAAGAAGGTGGGTTAATATTAGCTAAAAATGCTGAATCTGCACCTATCACAGAGTGTGCGCCAGATCAAGTAAAAACAGAGCAGTTGAATTCTAACATTACTGACGTTGCATTTACTGCGGCAGACGGTTTTCCTTATGGAAAAATAATGCCATTTAAATACAACCCTTGGTATTTAGCTGATGATAAATTACATCTTGAATGGGACAAATTAAATCTTGGTGCTTGGTATCAAATATTAGAAAATCTATATCCAAATTATGTGCCTGATAATCATTATGGAGCAAGGCCAAATTCTCTTTCTAGAGGCGCTTATGGCGTTATTGGCGCGGTATGTACTTGTGAGATGGAAGCTGGTGTTCAAGTCAAAACAGAAAATGTTCTTGGTCAAAGACATAAACCTATAAATAATGTATTTTATCCGTCGTGGGGCGCTAGGCAAGACTTATCATACAATGATCCAAACAATACTGCGCTGTTTGTTAAAGTCTATGAAGCTTGGCCTAGAGAGCAAACTATTTTTGATTCCAGATTTTTTGCTGTACACCATTTTAATGAAGGTAATAACCTAAAGGTTGAGGATGGTAAAAGACCTTGGGAGGCTGACTATGAGTTTGGCGTAGATATTAACTATGGAGAAAAAGACGTTGACGACAATCTTATAAGAGAAGATGAAAATCCACTCTATTCATTTACTTATAGTAGTGGTACACAGCAAGTTTCTGATGTTAATGTTCAGTACTTTATTGTCAACGATGGTGAAAATCAAGCACTACCGGTTTCTGGAATACCTGTAATTCACGATAAGATTGTAACAAATGTTGATCACAAAATTCCATCCATCTTTTCTAGAAGAAGTGTAAATCTATTCATAGAAGAGGGAGAAACGCCAGATCTTGATAGTTTTGAGATTGAACCGCTGCTTAACTCTGAGCAAGTCGCTAACGATAAACTTGTCAAGTCAAGTCTAATTTTTAGTGAGGGTATTGCTATTGATGGGCGAACTTCTGATTAC
>Ga0209645_1000609_pt1 | contig 18419 bp, 9 predicted proteins | sample ETNvirenome_6_30_FD_184070 | JGI IMG/M metagenome (GOLD analysis project Ga0209645, IMG submission 184070) | Marine viral communities from the Pacific Ocean - ETNP_6_30 (SPAdes) (version 2) | ecosystem: Environmental > Aquatic > Marine > Oceanic | place: Pacific Ocean | collected 2013-06-19
TTTAGAATATTCTTTTTCCGATGCAATACCTGTTTTATTTTCTATTATATCATTAAAAATAGTATCTATATCTTTACTAAATTTAATTTTAGCTTGTTGTACTTTTGATTTTACATCAATAACATCTAATACTTTTTTAACTGCTTTAACATTTTTAAGAGCATCATCAGCGAAATAAAAATCGTTATAACCATCTGCAGCTTTTTCTACTATCCAACCTGATTTAGCCAATGGTGAACTATCTCCTAATCCAGTTATGTTTTGTATAGGTATGTTTAAACCTACACTATCTAAAAATTCTTTAATAGCTGGTGCAGCTTCAGCTGCTCTAGCAGTAAGAACAAACATGTCTTGAGTACCTCTTTTATCAGCTATCATTTCTGCAACTTTAAATAAAGGTCCTTTTCTACCATCCATTACCTTGTTAAATTCAGAGAAATCAAATTCTGCTCCTTGTTCTAACATTTCAGTTCCTTTAACTGCAAATTGTTCAGCTGTTAATTTACCACTTGTACCATCAGGCATGGTGTATAATACATTACTTTTAGTTCTAGCAAGTGTATCATCAAAGTCAAATACCCTAATTTTTTTAACTGGAGCATTAGGATCACGAGCAATATTTAAAGCTTTGTCTAATATATTAGCTTGTCTAATAGTTTCAGAATTAGATAAACCTTTAGATTTCATTACTCCACTATTATTTATAACAGTTTCATTAGCAGGCGTAGCGTTTTGAGCTTTCAACTTTATAACAGGAACAGCAACATCAATTAATTTTTTAGAATATGCTTTTGTTATATTACCTTTTATTTGATTATCAATAATTTTATTTTGAGCTTCTATTAAATCTGATGAAACTTTAACTCCTTTTACATCTACATTAAATTCTTGAGCTACACTTTTATTTCCAGTTAAAATTAAAGAATTAGGATTTATACCACCATTATTTGTAGCTACATTTTCATTAAAATATCTTGCCCATATATTATCATCTAAAGTCCATCCTTCAGGAGTTTGTTCTACATAATTAAAAAGATCTCCATTAGGTTTAGTTCCTTTTAATTTAGCATCACTTGTGTTTAATAAAGCTCCTTGAAAATAATTGTTTTTTATCTTATCAAAATTTTCATTAACAGTGCCAGCAACAGCTTGCCCGAATAAATACTTACCGACAATAGAAGCGGGTAAAGTGTGTTCTTGAGTATAATTTCCTTTAGCAAAACCTTTTTCATAAAATTTCCAAGGTGCTGCTTTTCTAATAAAGTGATTTTGAGAATAAGAAGTTGAAGACATTAAAGCTCCAGCGAAAGCAATACCTTCTGGAGTTTTCATTGCATCTTCTAATGCTTCAAAAACTTTCTCTAATCCTTTTATAGAATTTTCTTGCCGTTTTATAAACGCTGGATCATTTAAAGCTTTTTCAAGAGGAAGTTTTTTAGATAAAGGATCTTCTTTTTTAAGCATATCAGTAAAAACATCTGATTCTTTAGCAAATTTACCTCCTTCTTTTTCCACACTATTTATCCACGCATCTGCTTCGGCTACGTTAATAAAAGGTAAATTACCAGCGTGTCCACGGGTTGGATCAATCTCTACAGTTTTATATCCTTCTTTTTTAAGTTCTTTTATTAATGCTCTATCAGCTTTATTGGCAACAAGTTTATCAATACCTATAGATGTACCCTGCATTGAACGCCAAAAACTTTTAGGTAATTTTTGTGTAAGTCCACTATTAACTGCAAAATCTAAAAATCTTTTTCTACCTTCAGCAGTTCTCATATTTATTTTAGTGATACCACTCCCTTCTAAAGCTTTATCTAATAAATTATTCCAACTTTTATTTTCGGTAGCAAAATCGCCAGGTAATACTTTTCCACTAAAATTTTGTTTTTGTATAAAAGCATTTAAATCTTTAGCAAACATTACTCTAGATTTACCTTCAGCAATATCTTTAGGTGCATCAGGAGTAATTTCTCTTACAGCTTGATTAGTAATTAATCTACCTGCTTGTTCAACTAAAGCTTTAATTCTAGCGCTTGTATTTCTATTTATAATATTAGGTTGGCCAGCTGGAGTAATACCAAACACTTCTTTAAACTCACTAATCTTAATATCTGGTTTCTTAGTTTGTGTAGCTAAACCTGCTTTACTTCCTGTCTTAGCAGCTTTAACTCTTCTACCTTTAGTATAAAAAGCATCTAATAAAACCTTTTGTACTCCAGTAGCTTTACCACCTACAGTAGTTCCTTCAGGAAGCATAGCTAATAAAACATCAGCATTTTTATTTATAAAAGCTTGAGCATTTTTAATATCCTGTTTAGTTAAATTACCAGGTTTAGGTACAATACCAAACATACGTTGTGTATCATCAGGAGCTAAATCTTTTAAAGTTTTATAAGTTTTACCTTCTAAAACTGGTTTCATTTTCTTAACCTTTTCAGATATCTTTTTAGCAGCATCACCTAATCTTTCTGCTAATTTAATTCCTTTTCTAACTGGTTTTTCTTCTTTTGTTTCTTCTTTTACCGCTTGTTTCTCTGCTACTTGTCTCACACCTTCTTTTTCCATGCTAACAGTAGAAGCTTTTTTAGCAACTCTTTTAATACCTGTACCTACCTTTAATCCTAAATACCCTCCTATATAACCAGCTAAATCTTTATTTTTAGATGGATCGAAAGCCTGTATGTGTTGCATTAATGGTATTAAAGCTTCTGAAGCAGCATCCATAGGACTTTCTGCTTTTTGTCTTATTGCTGTAGCAATCATATCTGGATAATACTTATTAACTAGTTCACCCATTACTCTTTGTCCTTTAGGACTATCTAAAAAGTCTTTCCATCCTTCATTGTCTTTACCTTCTGCATCTTGCTTATACACCTCTGTAACATCTACATTTCTTTGTGTTTGTCTTTTAGATCTTTCAGCTACTGTTTCACCTTGTATAAATTTAGAAAACTTACCTTTAGGTTTTTTAGTTTCAGCTTTTAAGCTCGCATCAATATCTGCTATTTGTTCTTTAGCTCTTACGTCTCTTGCTTTTTGAGCTTTTCTTTTTACAACTGCTTCACCTTTTAAAACAGATTTTGCAAGACCTTGTAACTCACCAGTTTCAAATGATTGATTATAACTAGTAATCATGTCAAATACATCCTTACCAGTTTCAATTTGATTTTTACCGTCATTTACTTTCTGGAATCTACCAAACAATTTATTGTGTAAAGTTCTATCTCCTTGTAAATTGTTTTGCCTCATGAAATCACTAAGATGAGCTAACTGCTCTTCTGCCATTTGCTCTCGTGTAAGATCTTCACCTCTATAAGCTTCTCTTACTTTGTTAAATCTTTCGTAAGCTTCTTTATAGTTTTTCTTTACATAAGCTTCTAAGTCATCAACTAAACCTACAGCATCAGGATTATTCTTCATAAAAGACTTAAACAAAGTATGATGACCTAATTCATGCGATTGAACTGTCATATTAGCTTTATCTAAAGCAAATGTCATAGGAACATTTATAGTTTCCTTAACCATTTTCCCATCTTTCTGGGTTTCTATTTCTATGTTATCTCCCCATGCGAAGCCATGATACCTTTCTCCATCAGAAGATTTTTGACGCATATCATTAAACTCTGCTTCTAAGTTTTGTTTTAAAGCATTTTTCTGTTGATCATTATAATCTAAACCATCTATATAATCTAATCCTTGTTGTAAAGCATTGTCAGCATCTTCTGCTACTACAGTTTCCACTTGTTCTAAAGTACCTGTCTCACTTCTTATTTGTTGTGCAAGCTTAGCTGTTCTCTCTATGTCTTTATTAAATGTAGCGTCAGCAATAATTCTTTCTCTAATAGACTCTGATTTAGCTAATTCTTGAGCTTGATCATTTATTAATTCAGCTTTTGTCTCTGGTGCTAAATCTGGATCTGCATTGATAGCATCTATTTCTGCTCTTAATTTATGCTCATAATTATACTGATCGATCATGCTTTGTCTATCAGCTGGAGTCATATCTAAAGTACGCTGTTGTACTACATTCATAGCTTCCATCTGCTTATCTAGTAATTTTTCAATTTGAGTTTGAAGCTTGTTTGTAGTTGCACTAGGTCCTTTTAACTTTAAAAGCTCATCTCTTTGTTCAGATAATTTAAGAAGTTGAGCATTAATTTTATTAGCTTGAGCTAGTTCTCCTTCACTAGAAAATGATTGTGTTACAGCAGCGACTAAATTAGGTGCTTGATACATATTACCCATAAAGAATCCAGCTGCCATAGCTTCTGTCATACCATCCATTATAGAAACATCTTCATTACCTAATATATATATGTCAGCTAAATTACTAGTTAACTGAACTATACCTTCTGCACCACCTTCTTTAAATGAATCTTTAGTAAAATCATATCCAAACTTCGCCCAAGTTTCAGGTGTAGTAAGGTTTTTTAATGTTAAATTAGGACCTACATTACCAGTTAATTCAAATGCTTTTTTAACATTTTTAAATCCTCCTTTTAATATACCTAAGCTCACTCTCTCAGTAGCGTATTCTACTCCTCCATATAAAGCAGCAGTTGAATAATATTGAGCAGCACTTATATCTTTAGGTGGTACAATCCACTCTCCATCACTACCTTTTACACCCGCTATCTCTTTATCCATCTCATACATTTTACTTCCAGCTGCTTGAGCAGAAAGTATAGCTAAACCAGCAGGTGGAACTGCTATAGTTAACGCGGTATTAACTGCTTGACCAGAGGCTAAATCCATCATATACATACCAAAGTCTCCTACACTATCTACTTCTGAAATACTTACTATTGGTGCATTCTGTCCTTTAACAGCATTACCCATTTCAAAAGATGCATCTATAATATCATCTATACCTTCACTACTTTCCCCATAAAATCTAGCAGCGTCTTTAAATATAGAATCTTCTTCACCAAATATATCATTTAATGATTCTTCATTAGCTAAATCTATACCAGTCCATTTAAGAAGTTCTGGTATTTCTAATTTTTGTTTTAACTTTGCTACTCCTGCAACTACATTTATTAAAGAAGATCCTACATTGTTTTCTACAATATTTAAATTATCATATGTTTTTAATGTAAGATTTTTAATAGTATTAATATCATTAGATGGTATTGGTGCTTCTCCTAAATCTTCAATATCTGCATTTAACAATTTTAATTGATCTTGCACATTGTTAAATAATGCTTTATATTTCTCATACTCTTCAGAAGTAAAATTAGGATCTTGATTTTTTATACGATCTTCATATTCTTTTAACTTATCTACAGATCTTTCATAATCTTCTTTTCTAGCTAATATATTAGTAACTTTATTACTATATTCTTTTTCTAATTGTTTAGCTTCTTTGTCTTTAACATTTAATTGCCTATATAATTCTTGTCTTTTTTCTAAATATTTTTTTCCTCTTTCACCTCCCATGTTTGCAGATATTATTTGTGCCGCAAATCCAAAAGGATCTTCTTTCATTTGCTGCTCTTCCTCTTTAGTAATATCTTCGTCAATATATTTATCCCATAATGCTTTAACAGTAGACACATTGTTCCATACCATACCAAAATGACTCAGATTCCAAGCGGATTCTAACATATTTTCAACTCCTCCTACTCTATCAATTCCAAATTCAGTTTCAAATTCTTCTAATATTTCATCTGCTTGTTCTTGTTGCCATGCGTCTTCTTGATTTAACACAGATAATTCAATAGCTTTTTGTTTTAAACTTTCAGATGTAATAGGTTCATTTAAAGCTTCTAAATTTTGTCTTGCTTGTTCCCAAAAATCAATATAATTATCTTCTTCTGCTATTTTTAAAGCAGCATTTCTTTCTTCTTCATTAAATTTTGCATTAGCTACAGATATTAATCGATCTGTATATCCTTTTATATTTTTATCTTGTGTATTTGATTTTCCATTAGAAGTATTTGTATTAATATTTAAATCAACTTGATCTTGATATTCAGGATATTTATCAATAATATTAGTTACTAACTCTAAGTTTTCAACATCATTGTATTCAGGGTATTTATTTTTTACTATTTTAGCAAATTCTTCTACAGAATATTTAGACATATATTATTATTTAAATTATTTTTTTGGCAAATTTTCTCTTATGAATTTATTTATAGATTCATAAACAAATTTACCATACATAGGCTTTAATGGAACTTTTCCTTCATTTTTATTATATTCTGTATTTAAATCAAATGTTTTAATGATTGATGGATCTTGTTTACTTTTAATATATATTTCATCTTTTCCACTTGTCGTTGATCCAAAATCAAAATCATCACTAAATTTTTTTAATAGTTTTATAACACTATCTTCATCTTTAATTGTATCGAAATCATCAAATGAAATACCCATTGGATTTTTTAAATCAATAATTTCTTCTTCTTTTATTTCTTCTTCTGCGTTATTATTATTTGTTTTAGTATCTATACCTAATCCTAAACTATCTTTTTTTGGTGGTTTACTTAAACCATCTTTTGTTGGTGGTGGAGTAGAAGGATTTATTACTGGAGATGACGGCATAGTAGTATTTCTTTTTATATTACCAAATGAATCTATAAAGTCTGTAACCATATAATCTCTTAATTTATTTTGATCAAAGTTATTTAATTGATTAGTTCTAGCAGTTGTAATGATTTCTCCACCTTTACCATCTGGCACTTGAACCTCTACATCATCTCCATAATACAACCAATTACCATATTGATCCTCTTCATCTATATAAGTAGAAAAAACTCCTCTACCATTTGGTTGATTTTCATATTTACCAGTGCCATTAATATAATCTGTTATTACTTCTTCATTTATAGAAACAATTTCTCCATCTTTAGCAGTTCCAAATTCTGTATTACCATTTATAATTTCTTGTTTTATTTGTTCTCTAAGATCACTGAAATCAGGTTTTTCTATTTTTCTGAAAAATCCATTACCAGCAGCTGCTTGTTTATTTAAATCCGTTAAATTAACTGTAGTAAATTCTATTATATCATTATCCCCTGCTGTACTTAAAGCGTTATTTAAATCTTGTTCGTTTACTAAACTAAATCTTAAACTTCCATCATCATCAAAAGTTAAATTAACGTTTGGATCATTTCGTTCTTGTGCTTCAAATAATTTAATTAATTCAGGATTAAAATTACCTACTATAGATCCTTCTTCACCTGGTTTTAAATCTTTAGCAGCGTCCCATTCTTGTCTAGCAGCGTTTAAATGAACTAAATCCATTCTAAATTTTTGTAAATCTTCTAAAGATTCTTTCAATTTTAATTCAATTTCAACTCGCCCAGCATCAGGATTTTCTTTAATCCAATTACTAAGATCATCTCTACCTGCTATTAATAATTTTTTTATTTCATCTTGAAATACATTCCTATTTTCTTCGCTTAAACCTTCAGAAAATTTATCAAAATCTGCTTCCAGAGCGTTATAACCTTTTAAATAAGATCTTTCTGCTGCTAATGATCTACCTGTAAGTAAAGCTTCCGCTTCATCAATATCTCTTTGTTCTTTTGCTTTTCTAGCCTTTTGATCTTGACCGAATTGTTTAGCCATTCTAGCGATGCCATTAGCAATAGTACTACCTCTAGTTTTAATTGGTCTACCTTTTGCGTATGGATTAGCGTATGTTGCCATATTTTATTTTTTTTAATTAAATGTTATCCAAAATCTGCTTCTGAAAGTGCTGATCCTGCCCCACCTACTCCAGCCATAAGAGCTTCTGCTGATTGTTGTTCATAAGCTCTAGCTTGAGCATCTCTACTTTCTATTTCGCTTTGTAATCTGTTTAACTGAGTAATATCTCTATCTTCTTGTCTAGCCCATGCAGCTGTTTCCTCACTTAAAGCTTTGCTTTCTATATTAATTTTTTCTCTTTGTAATTGAGCTTCTCCTTCCGCTTGTAGTTTTTGATTTTGAGCTTCTTGTTGTTGGATATTTGCTGTTACTTTTGCTTTACTTTGCGCAGCGGCTTGTGCTAAAGCCGTAGCACCACCAGCTCCTGCTCCTGTAGATCTAATAGTATCTAAAGTATTTGCTAAAGCTTGATCTGTTTGCTCCATTTGCATTTCAGCTGCTTGAGTTGCAACTCCTAAATTAGCATATGGATTAGCAAGCTGATCTTTCATAGCTCTAATTTTATCTGATTGATCAATAACTGGTTGACGAGATTTCTCAAACTCTTTCATCCGTTTTTTAGCTTTTTTTCTTTTATTTTCAGCTTTTTTAGCTTTGTTGTTTGAATCAACTGATTGTACTACTCCTACAGTTAAGCCAACAGCTGCTACACCTACCATTACCCAACTCATAATTTATTGTTTTAATTGTTTAAATTTTTCATAATCTAAATATGTTGGAGCTATTATTTCTTTTTCCAATTCTTCTAGATCCTCTGTGTTTGTGGGATTAGCATGTACAGTAGTCCAAACTAAATCCGTTTTGGCATATAATGCTCTTTTAGTTCCTGCTTTCGATATCATGGACAAAGGTCCAATTAATTCTTCTGTACCATCTTCTGTTACTACAATAACTTCCCCTTTTAATAAAAAGTTAGGATGATCATGTTTATGTATTTTACCTACTATAAACATTCCAGCTGGAATAAATATTTCTCTTACATATATACCATCTGAGAAACTATGTTTTAAAGGACATACTTTAGTAGAGCTTTTGTCATCTACTACTAAATAGTTTTCATCATCTACGTTTTGTAACATAGTTTGAAAAGCTAATATCTGTTCTCTTAATTCTTTATTAGGTTTGTAAACTTTTGTATCTCTTGGTATTACTAATTCTTGTTCCATTTAATTTAATTTAAGTAGATGAACTAACCCAACTAGAAGAAACTGAAAACAGTTCTTTCATCCCTCCTACTTGTGTAGTACTATCTGTTGATACTTTTACTTCTGCAAAAAATCCTTTTATACCGCTAATAGAATTCCCAAATATAACCTCACCGGGATTAGCTGTATTATTATTTCGTAAAGGTGAAACGTATCTATTTTCTTTCCTGTTAAATCCTGCGTAAGAAAAAGGTGGTGATGTAGCACTTGTACCTATATTGGTAGGTGTAGCAGTTTCATATCTACCTTCTAAATAACTTAAAACATTTTTAGTAGTATCTTGATCTTGTTGAAATCCACCTGCAACATTAGGATAATATCTATAATCCATCCCAGTATAATCAGATTTAAATGTATCTACTTGCCAACCACTAGCACCTTCATAAGAAATTGTATGGAAGTTTTTACTTATTTGTGGATTATCATTAAATATAAAAGTAATACTAGCTGGATAATTAGTACCATAAAAAGTACTTCTATTATCTACTGCTACTTCATCATAGTGTTCCCATAAAGCTCCATTTTTGAAAGTATAATATTTATTTTTCAAACTTCCCATTTGACTTGGATCATAACTATAAAAGCTAGTCCATCCTTTTACATCTTCATCAAAAGCAACTGTATTATAATCTAATGTTGCGGTTTCACCTATAAAGGTTAATTTAATTTTACCTTCTCCATTTCCGCCTGCTACAGTTAAAACATCATTTACAGCGTAACCTGATCCTTGGTTAGCTATGCGAAACGTTAGAATATTTCCTCCTCCGCCTACAGTTAAAATATCAATTTTTAAACCAGATCCGCTACCACCTGTAGTAGCAATATCAGGATTAGCAGAATATGTAGTTCCTGCATTTTGTAAAGTAGCTGTTGTAGATGTATAAACAGCTTGCTCATCATTAGGAACTCCTTGTTGAGTAGATACTATGTAATTTTTATTATGTATGTCCCATCCACCTTCAACAGTATCTTTAACAAATTTTACAAAATTAGTTTCACTTGTTACAGTTATAGATTTTGACGCAGTAATTGTACATTTACCAACTGATGGAGTATTGTATGCAATACCTGTTACAAATGCTTCTAAATCTACAGGTGTTGTACCACCTTGCTCAATTAACATTCCATATTCAACATAATCACCATTAGTGTTAATTACAAATGTAGTTCCAGTACCAGGAACACTAATAGATTCTATTACATATCTTTGTAATGGATCAGACACAGTTGCAAATTCATCTCTAAAATAATCGAACATACCATATCGATTTATTTCAGTAACACCATCCATTGATAATCTAATTACCGCGTTTCTATTAACGTCAGCAAAATACATTCGTCTGCCAAAATATGCAAATGATTCTGGATTTTTACTTATACCATATTCACCTGAATAAGGAACAACTTGTCCAATAACAGTTTTAGCAGCTTGAGTTTGTGTACCACCTTCTGTAGTGTAAATAGTATCTTTATCAATTAAAGCATAACTCGCTTTATTTTCTTGTAATACATTTAAATTAGTGTTAGTAGCATAAAGCTTTTGTATAGAACCATTATTAGGGTTAACTGATCTTGTAATATTTTCTGAAACTGAAAATTGATTTGTGTTATTAATACCAGTTCTACTATTATAAACACCCGAATAAATTAATGAACTTTTTAAACGTTGCTGTTGATCTTCTGTTTCTGTTAAATAAGCTCTTACACCATAGTCAGTAAAAGTATTATTATAACCTCCTCTAATTCTAGCTTCTTCTACATAAAAATTTAATTCTAATCCATCACCTGAAGTAGCTGCATTACCTCCTGTAAAATAATGAATAGCACCACCATTGGTTGGTGTTGATGATGGTAATAAATTAGGCCATATACTATATATATTCCCGTCATTAGTAACTCTTTTTAAAATAAAAGTGTTAAAATAGTCTATTTCTATACTTTTAGCCATAATTTATAATCACTTATTTATTTAATTATTTAAGTAGGACTTATTGAAAAAGTAAGATTACAATCTGCAACAGCACCAGGTCCATCTATAACTCTTACATTATATTGTGTAGACGAGTAAGTTCCTCTACTTCCTCTAACCCATAATTCTTTTCGTCCAGCTTCTGGAGTTATAGGATCTCTTAATTCAAGTATACCACCGGTGTATAGTGTTCCATCACTATTTTGTATAATCCAACTTAAAAAATCTGTATTAAGAGTAGTACTAGCAGAACCATTTACGGCGCTAAAGGTAGCTACTAAAACATCAGATGATGCTACAATATTACCTAAATTATCACCACATGCGATCCCTGGAGTAGTTTCTAGAAGAGTAGGTGCAGTATTTTGTAATACAGTGTTTAATTGAAAATTATTAGTTAATGTATTACCTCCACTAACAGTATCAACTTGAATATTAAAAATGTAATTCCTATTATTAGGAATATTAGAACAAGCAAAAGTACTATTAGTTTTTATTGAATATCCTCCACTTCCTTCATCTACTAAAGTAAATTGACTTAATACATTAGAATTACCACGGAATACACTACTTAATGTCATTGTAATATTTGATGTGATAAAAGCAGGTGCACTTGGATTAGCTATAGCTTTAAATGTAGGTGTAATACTAGTATCAATAGCGTCATTTTCATTAAAATCAAATACTATAGGATCACTAACACCTGTAGCTGCTCTTAATCCAAAAGGTGATGTAGTATCACCACTTGAAATAGCTGTATTAAGTTCTGATATTAAACCAGCTGTACTTGTTTCCCAGTAAATATCTAAATTAGAAAAAGTAGGTTTAGTTTCATAAACAGCTAGTACAGGTTGCATATCTGCATTGTTTGTTCCAATAGCGTTCAATGAAGAAATTTTAGCTAAATAAGGATTAGAAGATGAATTATAAAATAATCCTTTACCTCTTTCATTTATTTTAAATATTTCATCATTAGGCACGCATGTTTGTGTATCTACTGATATAGTCATTTGTGCTTTAACAGCATCACTGTTAAGAACAATATTTTCAGTATCTTCATATTCTGTGTAATCAGTGATAGTTGGGGTAGATATAACAAATTTAGCTCCTGTTCCACCACCTCCAGTTAATACTAATACATCACCTAAATCATAACCAGTACCTGGTGTACTTGTTGTAACTGTAGTAATAGATCCATTAGCATCTACTGCCACTGTTACTTCAACTCCACTTCCACCACTTGCACTAGGATACAAAACTAAATCTCCTGATGCTTGCGTGTAAGTTCCAGCTGAATATCCACTGCCTGATTCTATAATATCTATAGCTCTACCTTTTTCTATAATTTCTGTATTTATTAAAGCGCTATTAACAGACATTCCTATTTCTATAGAAGGATTATAAGAACTTAATAAAAAGTTATTTTTTCTTCCTCCACCATTTATTCTCGCAGTTGCACCAGTTCCAGTTCCTCCAACAGCAGTTAATGTTACTACATCTCCATCTTCATATCTCCCATTACCAGAATTATTAAGAGACATGCTAGTAACATTACCAGTAGCATTAATAGAAGCATCTAATGTTAATCCAGAGCCAGATCCAAGAGTTGATGTAGCATGATCAACAACATCAACAGCAGTTCCAGGTCCATTATAATTACTACCAGGATTAGTTCTTGTTATAGATAAAACATTAACATTTTGAGCTCTTAAAATCCTAACTACTCCTAATTTTAAATCTGTCATAGTGCCTACTTCAGTAGCTTCATCAGAGAGTAAACTTGGATAATATTGTTTACTATTAGAGTTTTCATATTTTAAACCACCTAATGTACCTGTCCATGGGAAATTTTGAACTCTTCCCCACATAGCTTGTCCACTTCTAAAACTTGCTTGAACTGGTCCTATGTCTTGTAAGTCTTTTGGTATTTTATTTACATTATCCGAGTATAAAGTACTAAATGCGGTAAATCCTCTTTCTTTACTTTCAAATGGATATCCATTTAAAATACCAGGTAAATAAACATTGTAATATTCTTGCTCTTGTTGTTTCACTACTACTTTATATGAGTACCATCCTAAAGGATTGGTTTCACTATATAAACCAGGATAACCTGGTGTAGGTATAGTAGAAGGTATTTGGCTATTGAATATAACTTTTAATGATTCACCAAACCATTGTAATACGTTTTTACTTGTGTTTTCAGCACTAGTTCTATAATCAGAGAATACTGTAGATCCACCATAATCACCAGTAGTAGCAGTAGTAACATTTGAAAGTATAACATCTGATTGTCTACCAAACTTGTCTGATAACACAATACCCACTTGATAACTTCTATTTTGTTTAAGTGAATGTGTAGGATATTGTACAGTACTAAAAGCTGTATCTATTTGATAATCTTCTAATTTATCTGAAGATTTTACTTCATAATCTAAAGTTGTAGGTGAAGTGTGTTTATTTATATAATTACCATATATAATTCTATTACCAGCAGTCTCTTGAGCTAAAGCTCTTACAGGTACTTTATCATATACCCTAGTAGTTTGATCAGCTGGAATAGTAGCTATAGGTTTTCTTGATTGATAATTGTAAGAAAAAACATTACTATCAACTAGAGACAAAGTAAAATAAGCATCACCACCTCCACCGGTTGGATATATAGTATCTCCATTAACATATCCGCTACCAAGATCAGTTATAGTAGCACTTACTGGTGTTCCAGCACCTCCTCCTGCTGAATTATCTGTAGTTAAATCTATAACCATTCCTGTTCCACTACCGCCAGTGGGAGTATTACTTCCACCACTATATGTTCCAGTACCTGCATCAGTTAATGCTAAATTAGCTGTTCCAAAATGGTTAGAAATACTACTATCTGTATAAGGTATATTTGCTAGTACTTTTATATTTGTACTATCTGATTCTTTGTATAATAATTGTATTTCTTTAATTTTATATTCCGAATGTAAATTTCCAACAACGCTAGGTGTATCTATTTCTAATTGAACATCATTAACTTTATTTTCCATAAAATCAACGATAGTACTCACATATGTTTTAACTAAATCATTATTTTCAGTTACTCCATCTGGATCATTCATAAAATACCCATCTTGTTTTGGAATAAAAGCTGGTTGAGTAAATGGAGCTATTAAAGAATATTCTCCATCATCAAATTTATATCTATAACTAAATCTTACAAATTTATCTGTTAAAAAATTCGGATCACCAGGCCAATTTGCATCATAGAAAGGATTATTAGAAACATTTGCTTCTGCAATACCAATGCTTCTAGGTACTTTTTCACTTACTACATCTTTCATTAAACTTCTATAAAAAGTAAATGTAGCTCCAGCTCCATAACTCAATGTAGGACTTACTCTAACATTTTGACTAGTAGCACTTGTAGCTCTTACTACCATGTGTTCAGTAGTTTGAGCAGGACTACTTACTACTATTTTATCTCCAACTTGAATTTGTCCATAAGTATTTTGCATAGTAGCTCCAGGGGCACCATTGGTTATTGTTCCTCCTGCTGGATCACCTCCACTAAACGGTCCTATAGTTTTATATAATCTAATAGGATTATATGGGTAATATTTAGCAACAGAAATTTGATCTTCATTAATATAATATGGATTTGAAGATGTAGCAGGAGAGCTTAATGCAGATTCTACATTTATTTTTCTAGGTTGGTTTCTATTATCCGTCCAAAATAGTAAATCTTCTATTAAATTAATCCCATATATTCTATGTGTTTTTGAAAAATTTAAAAAATTTCCTGCAACTAATTGAGTGGAATTAGTATTATTAATATTATAACAATATATATAATGGTTACTATTTGTTGGAGCAAAGTTACTTAAATTATCACTTGATGAATCGTTATAGTTAGTAAGCATAAAGAAAATCCTATCATTTTCTGTATCCATGTAATGACCAATTACTTCTAGATTTTTTATATTAGCTCCTAGTAAAGAGTTTATATCAACTAAAGCTCTATTACCTAAAATATTTTCTAATGCACCAACATCAGCACCTTCTGATTTGCTTATGCTAACGTTTTGTGCATCTCTATATTCACCTGATGGTAGTATTCTACTATCGGTATCTTTGTTCATTTTAGATTTAATGAACGTACTAGTAGATTTTGGCATATTTTAGTGTTTAATCCATTTAGATTTGTTTCTCATTACTTGAACAAACTCATCTAATTTAATATTTGATAATCTTATTTTAGCATTTCTAAGAGCAGCTCTACGATCTTTCTTATATCTAGCTACAAGATACTCAGGAATGTTAATTCTACCTGCTAATAAGCTGTACATAAGATGCATATACATAGCTTCTTCTGCTAGTTTAGGTATACGCATATCGTAATCTATAGAAAGACCATCTGATATATACTCTAACAGGATTAATTGTCCTTTCATGTTGCTACTAAAGGAGAATTTACCTTCTCTATTATCTATAGTAAACCATCCGTTATTTTGTGATGTTTCAGGGTTTAATCCATATCTTTCTCCATAAACCACTTTTCCCCAAGTCCAGTCATATACACCTGCATTGTATAGTTCTGTATTATAAGCACCTGATATTTTGTAATCATCAGTATTGTCCCATCGTTCATTAATAATAGAAGTTCCTTCCGTATTATCACCTAAACTATCTTGTGTAGGAATTCCTTCTTTATCTTGTATAGGTACAGTATATGGATTACTAGTTAAAGTTGTAGGATATATAATGTGTTTAACTCCATAATCGTCTATTCTAGACATTTCTACATAATTAACATAATCTTGTGGTATAATTAAAGATAATGAATCTGGAATAGTTAATTCTTGAGATTTAATTGATCTTAATGTATCATAGCTAAACTCTTGTAAACCTCTTTTAGCATGAAATAATACATCACTTCTTTTTATGTTACTAATTAATTTTCCTTCTCCTACATATCCTACTAAAAAATTATCAATAACATCATTTAGTTTTATATAAGAGTAGTCACCATAATTATTCCATTTAGCACTATCTAATAATTCAATAACTACTATTTCTCCACCTGCCATAGCTGGAGTAGTAATTTCATTAGTATTAGTAACTTGATATTGAGTACCTACAGGAGCAACACCTACTTCAGTCCATACTACATTATTTACTTTTACTTTAAAGTTAGTATTGCTAGTAGCTGTAGTTGCAACTAAAGTTGTATCACCTGTCCATACAAAAGTCGTATCAGCAGCAGCAGCTACAAATGATTGTTGACCTGCATAGTATTGTTGATTAGTTTCGCTTAATAATGCCATAGGTTATGATTTTTCGTTAACTTCATCCATTTGAGCTAACTGAGTAGCAGTTTGTACTATTTGAGGATCTCTTATTATAACTCCACAATATTGTAATATTTTTAATATAATATCCGTTTGATCAGTATCGTCTATTTCAAAATCAGTAGAAGATCCTGATGCATATATAAAAGCTCCAGTAGTAGTATTTACAGTATAACCCCAAACTGGATCACTTGGTTTTTTAATATAGTTGATATTGTAAGATTTTCTAGGAATAACAGCTGAGGTTACGTTAGGTGGTAGAATTTTAACATAAGTACCTGTTATATGGAAAATAGGCCATGATGATGTAGGAGCTGTTAATTTAGATCTTCTCACTAAATTAAATTCATGGGGAGTAACTTCTTCTAGCTCTACAGGAAGTTCAGTAACTGATACAGTAGCACCCTTGTGCTCTACATAATCTATTGTACCTAGTCTATGTACAGAATTTCCAGATCCTAATGTAGCTAAATTTGCAGAAGCCCAATATTCTCCTGCTCCTTGGGTAACAGTAAGTGCTTCACTAGTAAAAAATCTATCTATTTTTTCTCTTAATTTTTTTACTCTATCAGCATATTCACTACTATTTCCACCTACTCTAAGTTGTTGATTTAAATCTTCAAAATAAGATTCAAATATTTCTAACTGAACTTGAGTACCTAGCTTGTTAAATTCATCTGGAGTTATATATCCTCTTTGTTCTTTATTAAGGATGTATAGTACCGTTTTATAAACTGTATCTACGCTTACTGCCATTTTAAATATTTTAAAAAAAAAGGTGGCGGTTAGGCCACCCTTTTATAATCACTTGTTATTTAAGTTTTTTCTCTATTGATTTGTAAACTTCTAACCCTTCATCTGTTTTAAACCACGCAGCCATAGCTGAATACGGATTTTCATCAAATGGAACAGTCATTAATTTACGACCATTACTAGCCCATTTAAAAGTTCGTTGGTCATCAGATAAATTTATTATCCCTTGTTCTCTTGCTACAATAGCAAAATTTCTAAGAACTACATTTTCATCTTGTGAAAGATTAATAAACAAAGCAGGATTTTTCTTAGCAAAAAGTAATATATCTCTTTTTAGTTCTTTACTACTTAATTCAGTTACAGAAGATCCTTTTTCTACTCTTAGAATAGCCTCAATTTGATCTATATCCATTTGTCTAGCAATATTTATAGCATCTACTTCTAATTCTAAAAACTCTAATTCATCTACTGCTTCAACTTGTTTATCTAATTCTTTGAAAATAATTCCATTGTGAGGATGTTTAGCTAAAAATTCTTGTAAATTTCTTTTATTTTTAGGTACATGTAAAACACCATCTTCAAATACAATATGTTTTAAAGTGGCTGGTCCTACTTGCTCGTCAACAAATATACTTTTTTGATTAGTGGCATATCTCATTTCTCTTTCATATCCTACAGATGGATCAAACCATGTTAAAGAATATTTTTGAGTATGTCTACTAGGGATAGTATATGTTAATGGTTCTTTTCCATTAGTTAAATAATAATGTCTATCTTTATATTCCCAAGTATCTTTTTTAACCTCTTGCTTGGGAGCAGGAGCTTTCTTTTCTTTTGTTTCCATAATATAATATAATATAATAATTTAAAAAAGACCCCTGGTTAAAGGGGTCTTATTATTTATAGTCTATGATATTCTAAGACCAGTAATTGTGTAAAGTGCACCACCCGGAGAAACCGCGTTAGATGTATTTACACTTCTAAATTCAGGAATATTTATGGATTCCGTGCCAGCTTCTATTAACGAATTTAATTCATCAATAACAGCTTGAGGCATTGTAGCTCCCATATCACCATCAAATTGAATTTGTAGAGTTGTAAGCGCACCACCAGCAGGATCTTGAATAGCAAGATCAAATGATGATAACGAATTACTATCTGAATAACCAGAAATAGCTATAGGAACATTAACATCCGCTATAATATTACCAGTTTGTACAGTACCAGACAATTCTGATGTACTTGTGTTTGGATTTATCACTTTTATAAGCATAATTTCTAAATTTTAAAATGTTAATAAATTAAACTGCTTTGAATAACACGAAGTTATTAGCTGCTTGAGTTACTAAACATCTCTCAGTTAAGAAATGTACGTTCATAGCATCAACACCTGAAGTGTAAGCTCCACCAACTGAACCAGTAATCCAGTTTTTGTATCTTCTATCTTCAGTTTCAGAAGCTCTATATCTTACGTGTAAGAAAGGACGTCTGATGTTA